>Ga0256405_10000427_pt1 | contig 138919 bp, 151 predicted proteins | sample RumenRJG_02DNA_FD_189096 | JGI IMG/M metagenome (GOLD analysis project Ga0256405, IMG submission 189096) | Bovine rumen microbial communities from Lethbridge, Alberta, Canada - RJG_02 | ecosystem: Host-associated > Mammals > Digestive system > Stomach > Rumen | place: Canada: Alberta...
TGCAAATCCAAATAACTATTGGAAGGTGTTGAAAAACCGCCTTAAAAAAGAAGGAAGTCAGTTGGTTACAGATTGTAACCAACTGAAAATGCCATCTGCCGACGGTAAAATGTACAAGACCGACTGCATGAATACAGAGCAGCTTTTCCGCCTCATTCAGTCTATTCCGTCTCCCAAAGCTGAACCATTCAAATTGTGGATGGCACAGGTAGCCAAAGAAAGGCTTGATGAAATGCAGGATCCTGAGCAGGGAATTCAGCGGGCTTTGGCAGAATACCGAGCCTTGGGATACTCTGAGAACTGGATAAACCAGCGGCTAAAATCAATCGAAATCCGCAAAGACCTTACTGACGAATGGAAAAAGTACGGCTTAAAAGAGGGCGTTCAGTTTGCCACTCTTACCGACATTATTTACAAAACTTGGGCAGGCAAAACTGCAAAAGAGTACAAGGAATACAAAGGTCTTAAAAAAGAGAACTTGCGCGATAACATGACAAACAAGGAACTTGTCTTGAATATGCTGGCGGAACTTTCTACAAAAGAAATCTCTGAGTCCAATGCCCCTAAAAATTTTAGCGACCATGTAAAGAATGCAGTAGACGGCGCAAGCATCGCAAAAAATGCCCGCATTGAACTTGAGCAGAAAACAGGAAAGAAAGTCGTTACGCCACTCAATGCAAGAGACGGCATCGGTCTTACAGAAGATACAAAGGCCTCTGTTTTTTTGGAAGATGAGGAAGAAAAGTAGATGAGTGCAAATTATAAAAAACTTGGGGATTATATACAGCCTGTTGATGTCCGCAATTCTGATTTGAAAGTTTCTCATTTGCTTGGGTTAAGCATAGAAAAATGTTTTATCGAATCTATTGCAAATACAATCGGAACAGATTTTAGACCATACAAAATTGTCAAAAAGGGACAGTTTGCTTATGGCCCGGTTACTTCTCGTAATGGTGATAAAATTACAATTGCGCTTTTGAAGGAAGCTGATGTTTGCATTATTTCAAGTTCTTATTCTGTTTTCGAAATTACAGACACAACAAAACTTCTGCCTGAATATCTTATGTTGTGGTTCAGCCGTCCAGAGTTTGACCGATATGCCCGCTATAAATCTCACGGAAGTGTCCGCGAAATTTTTGATTGGGATGAAATGTGCCGAGTAGAGCTTCCAGTTCCCGACCTAAAAGAACAAGAAAAAAATCGTAAACACCTACAACACCATCACAAAACGCATCCAGCTTAAGCAGAAGATAAATGAAAATCTGGAAAAGACGGCACAGTGTTTATTTGAAAAAATGTTCCTAAATATTATTGATAATGGAAATAATAGATTCGAGGATATTATTGATTTTTCAAATGGAAAAAGTAGACCAGAAGAACTTGGCTCAATACCAGTCTATGGTGGAAATGGGATTATGTCTTACACAGACAAAACAAATGCTGAAAACTGTATAGCAATTGGTCGTGTTGGTGCATATTGTGGAAGTACATATTTATGTAAATCTAAATGCTGGATAAGTGATAACGCAATAAAAGCAAAATACAAATTTTCTGAAAAACAGTTTTTTGCATATTATCTTCTGAAAAAGGCGAATCTCTTTGAGCGTCATATTGGAACAGGACAACAGCTTCTAACTCAAGGAATACTTGGAATGATACAACTAGATATTCCTAAAAAAGAAATAATTGAAGATTTTAATTTGAAATGTGAACCGATAGAAAATCAGCTTTCACATAATTTTAATGAAATTGCAAAACTGCAAAACTTAAAGCAGTTAGTAATTTCTCGCATAAGCAAAATATAATTATTATAGGAGAAATATGATGAAATATTACATCGATAATTTTCGTGGATTGCAAAATCAAATAATTAATTTAAAGAAAGTAAATTTTCTTGTAGGAGAAAATAGTACTGGTAAATCTTCAATAATCAAGGCTATATCCTTAATGTCAGATATAAGATTCTGGATGAATGGGGAATTAGCAATGGATGATTTTGAGTTAGGAACTTTTGAAGACATGCTTTCTGCAGAACATACAAGAGATTTTTTTTCTTTAGGTGTTATTTTTGATTCTTCAAAATCTTTAAATATAATGTGTTTTTCTAATGATAATGGATTACCAAAATTGCAACAGCAAATTTTATTTGTAAATAGAATTTTATTTGTTGTTTCAAAAGATTTATTAACATCAAAAGTTTCTTACAAAATATTAAGAAATGTTAATCTAACCTATACAGAAGTTTCCGAGATATTGAACATTGTTGAATCTAAACAATTTAAAAAGGAAAAAGAAAATTATTTGCCGAATGAATTCCCAACAAATATGCCTCTTAATTATTGTTTGCAATTTTTACTTAGTCAAAACAATGAGATTAAAAATATATTTAAGAAGCAGAATAGTGAAAGTATTTTAATGAATATAAAGGATTACATGTATGTTGCGCCAATTCGAGCCAAACCACAAAATATTTATATAGGCACAAAAGTGTCTTATAATGCTGAAGGCTCACAGACGCCTTATATTATTCGTGATGCAATAAAAGCAAAAAGTAAAGCTATGGATGCTCTTAGAACTTTTGGTGTTGAGAGTGGTATGTTTGATGATGTGATTACATCTGTTTTTGGTGATAAGGAGATTGCGCCTTTTGAATTGAAAGTTAGAAAAGGCAAAAATGAATTTAGAATTGCTTCTGTGGGCTATGGTGTTTCACAAATACTTCCTATAATTGTTGATATACTTTTTTCGACAACACAAATAATGTTAATTCAACAACCCGAAGTACATTTGCATCCAAAAGCTCAAGCAGCGTTTGGTCAATTTCTATATAAAATGTCTAAAATAAAAAAGAATACAATTTACATAATTGAAACACACAGTGATTATATAATAGATCGATTCCGCTATTGCGAAAAAGATGACGAAGAAAAAGTTCCTGCGCAAGTTTATTTTTCTCAAAATGATTCCCACCACAATTTATTGCAAATTATTCCTATAAAAGATGATGGAAAATATGATGAGAATGATATATCAGATTATCGTTCATTTTTTATGGATGAAGCAATAAAATTGATGGAAATATAAAAATGTGTATGATTGTTGATGCTAATGTAATTCCATGTGTATTCTCCTCAAAAAACTCAAAGCATGATGATTTTAGACCTGTTTTAAAATGGTTGCTGTATAGTAGAGCAAAAATAATTCTAGGAGGAAAACTATATACAAAAGAAATTGTTGAAAAACAAAAGTCATATGTACCTTTAATGTTGGAGTTGAGGAAATTTAATAAGATTCATTTTATTGACAATGATTTAGTAAATACTAAAGAAAAAGAAATAAACGATAAAGAATCAGATCCTGATTTTGATGATCCACATATAATTGCATTAAGTATTCTTTCAAAGGCAAAAATAATATGTTCAGATGATTCTCGTTCGTTTAAATTTATAAAAAAAATGAAAGAATATGATAGTGACTGTGTCATGCCAAAGATTTATACATCAGTAGATCACTCTCCTCATACAGAGATGCTTTGTGATGAGAATATATGTTCTAATGGAGAACATAAAATTTTGGAAAAATCTATAGCGGATAAATTATGGGAAAAAATAGAAGGAACAAATAATAGTTAATTTTCAAGGTTTATCCTTGAGGGCGTTGCGGGGTATCCCCGCTAGAAGGGGTAGCGAGCAACGAAGTGCGAGCGAGGGGGAGACTTCCCCCTCCTAAAAAAAAGAGGATGAAAATGGCAGAAAATAAAACTGGCGAAATTGTAATTTTTAAGACCTCAGATGACAAAGTTTCAGTAGATGTCAGATTTGAAGGAGAAACTGTCTGGCTTACTATTGACGATATGGCTTCTCTTTTTGAAAAATCTCGTTCAACTATAAATGAGCATATTCTGAATATTTTTGAAGAGGGCGATCTTGAAAAAGAAAACGTAGTGAGAAAAATCGGAAATTCCGATTTTTCTACCAAGCCTACAAATTACTACAACCTTGATGTAATAATTTCGGTTGGGTATAGGGTTAAGTCTTTGAGGAGAACTCAATTCCGTCAGTGGGCAACAAAGCGGCTGAACGAATATATCCGCAAAGGCTTTACTATGGACGATGAACGGCTGAAAGAAGCTGGTGGCGGCGACTATTGGAAAGAGCTTTTGGCTCGAATCCGCGATATTCGTTCTTCTGAAAAAGTTATGTATCGGCAGGTTCTGGATTTGTATGCGACAAGCGCGGACTATAATCCTAAATCAGTTGAATCTGTTGCATAACGTAATGCACATGAGTGATTATGTTGAACAGCTAGACCTCACAATTCATTCTGTTGGCGAAGATGTTTTGGAAGGAGCTGGTAAAATTAGCCATAAAAAAGCTATGGAAAAAGCCGAAGGCGAATACAGAAAATATTAGGTAAAAACACTTTCTTCTGTAGAAAAGGCTTACATTGAAACTCTTAGAGAATTAAAGAGTATTGAAAATAAGGGGAGATTGAAATAAAAACTGAGGTATAATAATCATAAGGACTAAAAAAAATAGTTTTAATTTATAGTGTAACAAATATTTATTAGGAGAATAGGTATGGAGAATGAAAATTTACAAAGTAAATCAAATACAGAAGAAAAATTTCTAGATAAATTTTTTAATGATAGTACTTTTATTGTCTTTCTTATTCCATTATATGCATTTTTAATAACTTATTGTATTGAAATGGGATATGCCAAATATTATGATATTCCTTTTTCTGTTATACAGATTGATGGTAGAAATGTTTGTAATAATTTCATAAAGATTATGCTTATCTTTATATGTATATATGGTATCGAAGCATTTTTGTCGAATATTTTTTCTCCCCTGTTTAAGAAATATAGAAATAAGAATTTACTAACAAGACAAATTATCAATTATTTTTTTATTGAAATTAATTTTTTGACATTATTAGCGAATGTTATTTTATGTAATATTAGGAATATTTATAATCTTGTTTTAATTATTTTATTACTATTATTTGTTTTTTCTTTTTTCTACAATCAAATAAAACGGTCACGATTTGAGAAAAGAAGTGATTATGAAGATTTAAAAAAAGAATGTGATGAAATTGATTATGCAATGAATTTGAGATTGATTGGGAATTTTTTAGGAGAAAAAACACTCTTTTTATTATTTATTACATTCATTCTTATTTCAATTTCACTTACACTTGGAGAAAAATCAGCAGAAAAACAAACTGCTTTTTATAAAATTAATGATCGAGAAGATATTGTTGGAGTTGTTATATATGGAGATAGAATAATTGCTAAAAGTTTTGTATCTCAAAAACTTGAAAATGAAATAATTTTTCTAGATATTAGTAATGAGACTAAAATTGAAATTCTTCCATTAGATGCTATTTGTAAAAATGAGATAATTCCAGGAGAAAATGCGAGCGAATAGAATCTATAAAAAGCAATTAAAAAAATAACGGAGTAGGAATATGCAATTCATAGAACACAGTCTAGAACTTTCAATAATGGAGCTCTTTGAAAACGAAGGATATACTCACAATTTCGAACAAATAAAGCCTAATAAAAAATGCTAAACAAATCACTCTTTATCTGATATAATATTGATATGTCTGCCGAACTGCCCCAATATGAAATTGAATATCTTCTCAATCTTGAAAAGAATTATGTTGGAGCACAAAAGTTTAAATATCCGACGCTTGGTGGAAGACTTAATATTCAATTGACGTCTGCCGACAAAAATGAAGATTTTATCTTAGATATCACACGTTCTCATATAAGTCTTTCAAAAAATACATTTCAAAATAGGGCAAGAGGTGTGATTATACTTCTTAGATTAGATTTAAATCGATTATGTCAAATTTAGTTCGCAATTTCGTTTCTGAAAAAGGCCACAAATCCATCATGCTGCGTTAAACAGGATCTCCTTTTGAAGTTTTATTGAGCCGGCATTTATGTAGCAACGCTCTGTCTGCCAGTCCTCTGAATATTCAAGCAGATAGCTTGTTATCAGTCTGATATAAGAATCCGTTGAAGGAAAAATGCCTACAACAGCTGACCGCCTGCGGATTTCCCTGTTAAGTCTTTCAAGCGTATTTGTGCTTGAAATCTTCCTGCTGTCCAGCTCCTCGAATGCATAGAACTGAACAGAATCTTCAAATCCTTCTTCAAGGCATTCCACTGCCCTTGGAAATGATTTTTCATATTCCTCGCAGAAATCATCCTTCATTACCCTTGCCGACTTTTCGTCCGGTGCTTTCCAGATTAGCTTCAGCTTTGCGGCAACTTTCTCCTTATCTTTCTGCGGGACATATGCAAGTATATTCCGCATGAAGTGCACCTTACATCTCTGCCAGGTGGTTCCAGGCAAGGTGCTGCGTATTGCGGCCTGCAGGCCTTTGTGCGCATCGGAGACACAAAGCCATACTTTCTCAAGGCCGCGTTCCTGAAGCTTTCTGAAAAGAGCTGAATAAGTTTCCTCAGATTCATTTTCCATAGGCTCCACGGCAAGAATTTCCTGCTGCCCCTCAAGATTTACAGCCTTTATCACCATCACGGCCTTGCTGGCAATCCTGTGGTTATCACGAATCTTTTCATAAAGAGCATCTGCCCAGATTACAGGATATTCAGCATCAAGTTTTCTTGATCGAAACTCTTCGACCATCTCGTCAAGGCCGCTGTTTATCTCGCTGACCTCCGAGGCGCTCAGGCTTTCTATGCCAAGCCGTTTCGCAATGTTCTCAATCTTGCGTGTAGAAACTCCGTTCAGCCAGCATTCCTGCACGACCTGAATGAGTGCCTGTTCACTCCGTTTCTTCTCCGTCACGAAGAACGGAATGTAACCTCCCTGCCGTATTTTGGGAACTGAAAGATAAACGGTTCCGAGCCTTGTATCAAAACGGCGGATTCTGTAGCCGCATCTGTAGCCGGTTCGACTTTCCGCATGAATCCCTTTTTCGGCTCCTGTCCTGTGACTAACTTCAATTTCCATGAACTTGTCCATTACCCATTGGAGCATTTCCAGCATTGGATCTTTTGCTGTTACAAAATCCAGTAGTTTATTTTCGAAAAATGTAGTATCGTTCTTCTTGGCCATTGTCTTTTCCTTTTGTTATTGTGGTAACCAACATTTTGGAATTTTCAATGGCTTTTTTCTACCCCAAATTGCGAACTTTATTGTACACTATCTTTAAATCCTGCCCCTCATAGAAATCCTGATGGTAAAGTTGTGACAGGCAATCATTTACATATATATAAAGAAGGATTTGGAGACAAATATGCATATCCTCTGCCAGAGGAATTTATTGATTGTAAGGACATAAATGACTTTTTAGAAAAGTTTATGAATTATTGTAATATTGTTAATAAACCGATAATTGAGGAGGACTTGTTTATATGACAAAAAAAGAAATAGATGCCCTCATTGATAATTATTTTAAATGGCTAAAAGACAATACCTCAACTAGACTTATAAATGATACTTGGTCTGAAATAACAACACCATATTTAGATAGACATAATGATTGTTTACAAATATATGCAAAAAAAGAAAACAATAATATTGTTCTTACAGATGATGGATATATAATTAATGATTTAATTTCATCTGGATGTGCTTTGGATTCTCAACGGCGTAAAGAAATTTTAAATACTACGATTAAAGGTTTTGGCGTCTCATTGGATGATAATCAAATAATCGTAAAAACAACAATTGATAATTTTCCTCAGAAAAAACATGATTTAATTCAAGCAATGCTTGCTGTTAATGATTTATTTTATCTTTCAAAACCACAACTACAAAACTTATTTTTTGATGATGTTGTTAACTGGTTTGATTCAAATGATATCCGTTATGTTCAAAAGGCAAAATTCCCTGGTAAATCAGGATTTGATAATATGTTTGATTTTAGTATTCCAAAATCTAAGAAGTATTCGGAAAGACTTGTTCAGACTGTAACAAATCCATCTAGGGAAAACTCATTGAATCTTGTTTTTAAATGGCTAGATACTAAAGATGAGCGACCATCCGAATCTATATTATATGCATTACTAAATGATTCGGAGAAATCTATTTCTTCTCAGATAAATGATGCATTTGCTAATTATGGCATAAATGTAATTCCATGGTCACAAAAAGATAATTATACAGAATTATTAGCATCTTAATTATCATCAGGAAAATGAATCGATGCAATTCACCGAACACAGTCTTGAACTTTCGATAATGGAGCTCTTTGAAAACGAAGGATATACTCACCAGACTGGTCAGGATATTCACCGCCAAAAGACTGACGTTCTCTTGCCTGAACTGCTTGCGACTTTTTTGCGCCATAGATATGCTACGGATTTTCTGTCTGAAAGTGAAATTGCTTCTATTATTATCCAGCTCAAAAATATAAGCGGTTCTGATTACGATGCAAACAAACGTATGCTTGATTTAATCTGCAACGGTTTTACTTTCCGTAGGGAAGACAAAAGCCAGAAAGACCTTTTTATTCAGCTTATTGATTTTGAAGAACCAGAACGAAACTTTTTTGAAATTGTGAATCAGGTTGAGATTCAGGGGCGGGAGCAGTTTCGTATTCCAGACGGTATTGTTTATGTAAACGGGCTTCCGCTTGTGGTGCTTGAATTTAAGTCGGCAATCAAAGAAAACACAACTATTGAAGATGCTTATAAACAGATTACAATCCGCTACCGCCGCGATATCCCGGAACTTTTCAAATACAATGCTTTTGTTGTAATCAGCGACGGGGCCAATAATAAGATTGGCTCGCTCTTTAGCCCTTATGAATATTTTTATGCCTGGCGTAAAGTTGAAAGTACAGACAAGGAAGTTGATGGAATCTCTTCTCTTATCACAATGGTAAAAGGACTATTCCGCAAAGACAGGCTTGTAAAAGTTATAAAGGATTTTGTTTACTTTCCGGATTCTTCGAACTCTGTTCGTGGCGATAAGGAAACAAAAATTGTCTGCCGTTATCCTCAGTTCTTCGCCGCTGAATCTTTGTATAAAAGCATTGTCTCTGCAATTCGTCCTAAGGGAAATGGTAAAGGCGGTATTTACTTTGGCGCTACAGGCTGCGGTAAAAGCTACACAATGGTTTTCTTGAGCAGGCTTTTGATGAAGTCCCGCAAATTGAACAGTCCGACAATCGTTGTAATTACCGACCGAACAGATCTGGATGCACAGCTTAGTAAAATATTTGTTGAAAGTAAAAACTATATTGGTGATGAAAATATTGAATGTATTGAGAGCCGTGCGCTCTTGAAAGAAAAACTTGAAGACAGAAAAAGCGGCGGTATATTCCTTACTACAATTCAAAAATTCTGTGAGGATATAAAGCTTCTTTCTGAGCGTTCAAATATTATCTGTATAAGTGACAAAGCTCACCGCAGTCAGAATAATCTTGAAGAAAAAACTGTAATTACAGATAACGGCGTTGAACACAAATACGGCTTTGCAAAGTATCTGCATGATTCACTTCCCAATGCAACTTATGTCGGCTTTACAGGAACTCCAATTGACCAAATGGCTCAGGTCTTTGGTGATGTTGTTGAATCCTACACAATGAAAGAATCTGTTGCTGATGGAATTACAGTAAACCTTGTTTATGAAGGCCGTGCCGCTAAGGTAATTTTGGATCAGAAGAAAGTCCACGAGATAGAAGAGTATTACGCTCAGTGCGAGGATGAAGGAGCAAATGAAGCTCAGATTGCCGCAAGTAAAAAGGCAGTCGCTAATCTTGATGCAATTATTGGTGATGATGATGTAGTTGCAGAAGTTGCCCAGGATTTTATTAATCACTATGAAACAAGAGTTCGAGAGGGAGCAACCGTTGAAGGCAAAGCAATGTTTGTCTGTTCCAACAGAGAGATTGCCTATAAGCTCTGGCAGAAGATTGTAGAATTACGTCCTGAATGGAATGTTCCTCGTGCGCTCCCTGAGCATGTCGAAGGGGGCGACAAAGATTATAAGCCAATCGAAAAAATCAAAATGGTAATGACTGAAAACAAGGCAAAAGATACAAAAGGTCTTTTTGAACTTCTTGGAAATCATGAATACAGAAGAGAACTGGACCGCCAGTTTAAGAAAGTAGAATCAAACTTTAAGATTGCGATTGTCGTTGATATGTGGATTACAGGCTTTGATGTTCCGTCTCTTGATACAATCTACATCTACAAGCCACTGCAGAAACACACTTTGATTCAGACAATCAGCCGTGTAAACAGAACTTACAAAGGAAAAGACCGCGGTTTGATTGTAGACTACATTGGAATCAAACGGGCAATGAATGAAGCCCTTAAGAAATATACTGGCGATGACAACGAAGAATTTGAAGATACAGATAAAGCCGTTGCAATTGTAAAAGACCAGATCAGTGTTCTGGATGCAATGTTCAATGAGTTTGATGCTTCTGATTATTACAATGGAAGCCCGCTTAAGCAGCTTGAATGTTTGAATAAAGCTGTTGAGTTTGTTCAGGCAAGTGAAGAATTAGAAAAGCGTTTTATGGATGCTGTACGCAGAATGAAGAAGGCATTTAATCTTTGTTCTTCAAGTGAGAAGATTTCTAAGAGTGATAAAGATAAAATCAACTTCTACATTGCGATTCGTTCAATTTTGTTCAAGCTTACAAAAGGCGACGCTCCTGACATCACAACAATGAATTATCATGTTGCACAGTTGATAAACGAAGCAATAAAAGCCGATGGTGTAGAAGAATTATTCCAGGTTGGAAAAAATGTAAACTTTGATATTTTTACTCCAGAATATCTTGAAAAGATAAATGCAATCCAGCTGCCGAATACAAAAATCAAAATCTTACAGCAACTTTTACAGCAAGTAATTGCAGATTATAAGAGAACAAACAAAATCAAGGCAATGGAATTCAGCGAGCGAATGAAGAAGCTGGTTGAAGAATACAATAACCGCCACCTTGATGATTTTACTGTACAGGTTCTTGATGAAGTTACAAAGCAGTTGAACGAATTACTTAATAATATTCAGAAAGACAAAGAACACTTTAAAGAACTTGGAATTAGTTTTGAAGAAAAAGCTTTCTATGATATTCTTGTAAGCTGTGCACAGAAATTCCATTTTGAAAATCAATATCCAGATGACAAGATGAAAGACCTTGCAAAGAAAGTTAAAGCTCTTGTTGATGATAAGACAAAATATACTGACTGGGACCAGAGAATTGATGTAAAAGCTGAAATGGAAGCCGATTTAATGATTCTTCTTGATGATAATGGATATCCTCCAGTCCCAAGAAATGAAGTTTACAACGAAGTATTTGAACAGGCTGAGAATTTTAAGAAGTATGCGGAGTAAGGAGAAAATATGTTAAAAGAAGAATTTACAGAATGGGCAAATAATGGCGGAATTCGTTCAAAGAATCCAGATTATATTAGTCATGCTATTGATGTATTAGAATGGTGGTTAGATTCAAAATTACCAAATGCTGATGTTGGCAATCTCTTTCGTTATGAAACATTAGCAGAGTTTGAGGAAAAGCTTAAACAAATAACAAATGACAGAGATTTTGATGATGTGAATACAAAAGACCAAAGTGGACGGCCTCAGGCAGCACTCAATAAATATACAGAGTTTCTTAAAGGAAGAAATTACATCCCAGTTATACATGAACATAATGAGGTAATAAGAAATATGAAAGATACAGAATATTATAAGGATCTTCTTGTAGAAAACAAAAATATAATTCTTCACGGTGCACCTGGTACAGGAAAAACTCATCTAGCAAAGAAAATTGCAGAAGCCATGGGATGTACAGATAATGAGATTGGTTTTGTTCAGTTTCATCCTTCGTATGATTATACAGATTTTGTTGAAGGTATAAGACCAAATAATAATAATGGATTTGAAAGAAAAGATGGTATCTTTAAAGCATTTTGTAAAAAAGCACTACAAAATATTTTAGATTCCAATAAATCAGAATCAGAAATTCAGAAGGAACTTTCTTGGAACGATAAAGTAATCCTGTTTTTGGATAATGCTATTGAACAAAAAACACCATATCCTCTTAAAAACGGTGGTAATGTTATTATAGAAAGCTATCATGAAGATATAGTGGATATATCTCTTCCGGATAATATTGCTCATAAAGATGATAAAATTCATATATCAAAATTATTAAAAATTTTAAATGCAGAACAAGAGTTTGAAAAAGCAATTGAAATTGAAAAATTTATAAACGAATATCATAGTGCAGAGTACTCTTACCTTCTTGCAATTTATAAGGCTATAAAGTCATATAATTTTGATCCAGCAGATTTAAATACAGTCAATGTTTCAAAAGTTGATGAGAAAAATTTTGTTTTCATTATCGATGAAATAAACAGAGGTGAGATTTCTAAAATCTTGGGAGAATTATTCTTTTCTATAGATCCTGGATATAGAGGAGAGGAAGGTCTTGTAAATACACAGTATCAGAATATGGTATTAAATACTGATATTTTTTCTAAAGGTTTCTATATTCCTAAAAACGTCTACATCATCGGTACAATGAACGATATTGACCGCAGTGTAGAAAGCATGGACTTTGCTATGCGTCGTCGTTTTATTTTTGAAGAAGTTACAGCCGAAGATAGTGCAAAAAATATGAATCTTTCTCAAGACGCAAAAGACAGAATGACTCGTATCAACAATGCAATTCATGATACCGAAGGTTTGAATGATGCATACAAGATTGGAGGTGCATATTTCCTCAACGCAGATGATTTTGACAAACTCTGGAGAATCAAGCTTTCTTCTTTGGTAAAAGAATATCTTCGCGGAATTGATGATGATGGTTCAAAATATCAAAAGATTGAGGATGCTTATTTTAATCGTCAGGTCAACGACTATTCTGATAACGATGAATAAAAATCATATGGATGATTTATGAGTCATATTACAATAATTGACAATACTCCTAATCAGAAAAAATCTCTTCCAAAATATACTCATGACTGTGAAAACCTCAGAAAAATTGCAAACAAAACTCTGGAAGATTTACAGTCAGAATCTGGAATTCTTATTTTTCCTCCAAGAATAGAAGATACAGATGATCAAATAAAAGATTCAGTTATTTTTACTCTAAAAGAAAGTGATAATTATTTTTCCTTAGATACTGGAAACTTAATGGGTTTTATTGGGCACAACGATACAGAGTTAAATATTTGTTCGCGCTTTACTCATAAAGATGACAAAAATTCAGAAAAGAATGATTTCTTCCTTCATTACATGCTGGAAAAGGTTTGTCATATAAATCTGACAAATTTAAAAAGCACCAAATCTCCCGACAAAATATTTGATCTTCTTCCTTTTTTATTTCCTCAATATCTCATAAGCGCATTAAGACAAGGTGTTTACAAAGAGTATCAAAAACACGAGTACAACAATTCAAATGTTAGAGGAATAATTGATATAAATCGTCATATCAGATTCAACATACCTGTAAATGGTAAAATTGCATATAATACCCGGGAATACAGTTTTGATAACCCAATTACAGAATTAGTAAGACATACCATTGAATATATGCGTTCAAGTAATACTTTCAAATATATTCTGACAAGCAATGAAGAAGTAAAAACAGCTGTTGAAACCATCATAAATTCAACTCCACTTTATAACCGGATGGAAAGAAATAAGATTCTTTCTAAAACAAGCAGATCAATTAAATCTCCATACTTTTATAAATACCGGGATCTTCAGAAAATTTGCCGAATGATTTTACTTCATGAAAAGATAAAATATGACTCATCAGAAAATAAAATTTATGGTCTTCTATTTGATGGAGCCTGGCTTTGGGAAGAATATCTTGCAACAATACTAAAGAAAAAGGGGTATGAACATCCTGAAAACAAGAAAAAGAATGGAGTTATTCATCCGTTTACAGATAATAGAACAGGTAGATTTTATCCTGATTTCTATAAACCAAAAGAAGGCCATAGTTTAAATGAAGAATTAGCAGATATAATCCTTGACGCTAAGTACAAGAACTTTGATGAACACAATCCACCTGCCGATGATATTGCACAAATGATTTCTTATATCCATGTTATGGATGCAAGACTGGGGGAATTTGTATATCCCTCAAAGGAAGTCAATAAATCAGGAGCTAATTGGATTATAAGACCTTTTGCCAATACAACCGCTGAATTAAAAACCAAACCATTCCTGATTCCTCAAAATGTTGATGATTATTTAGGTTTCAAGAGCAGGATGCATGCTGAAGAGGATATGTTAATAAAATAAATTCTGTAAGGAGTTCATATATGTCTACATTTAAACTAATCCATGGCAGTTGTGCCGATCAAATAGCCGATGCAGTAGTAAATGCAGCAAACTCAGGACTCTGGGAAGGCATCGGTATCTGTGGTGTCATTTTTAGTAAATACGGTTCTAAGGAATTAGCACAAGAGTGTTCAAAATATCAAACTCCAATAAAAGATGGAAACGCAGTAATCACATCTGCCTGTAAGATGAAAAATGCAAAGTATATTATTCATGCAGTTGGTCCGGACTTCAGGCAAACTCCTAAAGCCTTTCTTGAACTTTTTAATGCATACTACAATTCTCTTATTCTATTGAAAGATAATAATTTGCACAGTATTTCCTTTCCTTTAATAAGTTCAGGTGTATTTGCCGGTAATCTTTCGAATCCTGCAGGTGAATCTGCAAAACAATGCGGAAGAGCATACAAAAAGTTTGTTCAAGATTATCCGGATTATGAAGTTGATGTAATGCTATGTGCTTTTTTCCAAAACGAATTTCAGAATGCGCACAGTGCACTTAGCGCTCTGTAGAAATAAGTTTTAGACTATTGGTTTACTGAAAGTTATGAACATTAAAAAGAATGGAATAAAACAATATAGGGAATACTACATCTAACATCTTATTCTTGAAGAATAGCACAGTGAAAAAATATCCCTAAGGGAGAAAAGTTATTGACATCTCTAATAAACTGTGTAATAATTATCCCTATGGGTGAATAAGGGGCTATGATTGAATAGTAATGCAAATCATGAAGAAGAGGTAGAAACAAGGCAAAAGGCGTATTCATTAAAAGACTTTCTGGATGCTTGCAAAAACAATCCAGAAAAAATAATGATTGATGGAGCTGCGCGACAGAGTGCAAAAAATTCTCCGCTACAGCTTAATGGTAAAGAAGAAATCTTGAACTTTATTGCACAACATAAAGAGCAAGATTTTAATTATGTAAATACTAAGGAATACAGAAAAGGTCTAAATGGCGATAAACCTCCTGTCGATAGTTATAAAATAAGTCTTAATTTTTGGGACTTATATATCGCTTTCTGTGTCATAAAAACCACAAACGGGTGGTTTATAAAATCGTTCCATCCAGATAGATCTGGAGAAACAATGTCTTTAGGCGAACAGATGTTCGCAAAACTTTTGGAGAATAGAAAATGACAGAATGTCCGATTTGCGGAGCAAAAAATACTCTTGCTAAGCGGAAGAATGAATACACTGCATCTTATGGTAATGCAGCTCATTCAGTACAATTGGATAGTTACGAATGTTCATGTTGCGGTGCGACACTTGATTTAGATTTTGAAGAAAAAAATGAACTTGCAATTAAGAATGCTATGGAAGCAGCAAGAGCAGAGAGTGTTTCTGACTCATTAAAACATTTAGAGAATGTATTGTCATTCGTTGAATTAGAACGAAGTTTTGCATTACCGCCTAAAACACTTTCAAAATGGAAAAATAAATCAAAATCTCCGTCAGCTGCAGCTGCTGCATTAGTGAGCTTGCTTGGAGTTTTTCCTTGGCTTTCTTATGTTGGGATGTTGAATTATAATCCTAAAGAAGCGTATAAAATTGCGTTTGCCGCAATATTACAAAAAGCAAAAGAAAATCCTGAAAATTTTATTTTGCCACTGACTAATGAAATGTATAATGGAATTGCTTTGGTTCATCAAAATAATCAGGCTTACAATGATTCCTATACACCATTATCTAGTAAATACTCAGAAAATTTGAAATCATCTACGATAGAGTATAAAGAGGCTAGCTTATGAAAATCAATACAACCCTTTTAAAAGAAAAAAGTATAACTATTAATCAGTTTATTCCATCACCAAAAATGCATATTAATATGAGTAGAATCAACATGATGCCGGCTACTCCAAGGGAGAAAAATCTGCAATGCGAATTAAAATTGAGTATTAATATTGAAGATGAAACAGATAAAAAAAAGATTCTGGCCATCATAAATTTGAGTTATGTAATTATTGCAGAGATGGAAGATAGTGATGATAATTACGAACAGACAAAATATGCTGACAGACTTTTTATAACATTGCAACCTATGTATGTTGCTGAAGCTAATGCTCTATTGAGGGAATCACCTTTTCCACCTATTCCATTAAATGTTAGATGCTAAAAATATATGGCGTTTTCTTACAATGAAGGCGCCTTTTTTTATGAGCGAAATAATGATTTAAGGGAAAATCAAATACTGTCTAATTTACTTCAATTGTACAACCCTTATAAAATCAATCTTGTATACCATAGCTTTATTCTGCACTTAGTGAGCTGAAAAAAAATTTAAATTATTGGTTTAATAAATTTTATTTTACATATTATAAAATTATGAATGAGGTAAAACAAAATGAGCTACTTAATGAATAAAGCAAATGATATTGAATATTTCATTGAAGGCATTTCTGCTGTCTGCAATGACAAGAGCTTGATTACGAAAAAAGTCAAAGAACGATTTGACTCTGAATATTCAAAATTAATTGATTATCTCCTTCTAGTTGTAACAGTATTTCAGCAATCTGGTATGACCAGAATAAAACAGCAGAGAATTTAGAAGTAATACCATGGACATATAAGACAGAAATCCCTCATCAATCTTTTTTTGCAAAATATCGGGGAGAAACTTTTTGCGAAGGATTAGTATTTAGAATTGAGGATTTAAATATAGATAATCAGGAGGTCTTATGAGCGGTGGCAAATTAGATTACTTCTATAGTAGATTTAATGAACCTCTTGAAAAGATTTCGAAAGAAATAAAATGGGGAAAAAACAAGTGGTCTCCAGAAGTTCTTTCAGAATTCCAACATGCAATAAAATATCTAAGAATTGCGCAGGTTTATTCTCATGATGTTGAATGGCTTTTAAGTGGTGACTACGGTGATAATTCGTTTCTCGAAAGCATAAAAGAAGAGTTAGAAGAACTGAAAAAGAATCCTGATATAATTGAGCCGCAATTAAAAAAATGTCCACTATGTAAATATTTTAATGGAAAAAAATGTACTAATCACTGGCAGGTGGAATATATGGATAAAGAAAGTTTTGAAAAACGAATAACAGATACATCTGATTGCTACGATTTTGAAGAAATTAACAACGAAGTAGAAAGTCTATGACCTTATAAGAAGAAATCCAGAACAAAGTAGCACTTAAAATCAGAGGGAAGTGAGTTTGTGACAATTTGTCACAAACTGAAATTGTTATCATCAGGAAGATAAGTGCTAATATTTTCTCATAAAATATGCAGATTTTTCAGCGATAAGTGTCAAAAAAAATGAAGTTATCGCTGAAGAATCACATAATTTGTATATTTTTATTAGCAAAGTATGTTTATGTCACGAAAACTGTATAATTTTCGGGACATAATAATTTTTACATCTTTAAACTAACAGTTTATATCTTTTACTTTTCAATCAAAATACAATTCCTGTATGGGAAAGAATTTAAAAGAACATCACGAAGAAACTTTTGGCAACGATGAAAGTTATGAAACGTTTGTAAATGAAATAAAATCAATGCCAGAAGGCATTATGCAGCTCAGTTTACAGGCTGTTCAGATTTATACTCCAATCGTAAATCGAATAATTTCTGATACAAGTGCTACTCAACATGAAGTTGAATACTTAATGGATTTTATGCTCTCCCTTTGCCATACAGAAGAATTTACAAATCTGTTCAAAAAACTCTGTCGAGGAATCTTTCCCCGTTTCCCTAATACAGTTTATTGCTATGCAAAATATTATTTTGAAGAATATGAAGATGATTTTGAAAATCTTGATATCAATGAAAAATTCTTGAGAGATAATAATTTTATCTAATGAGTATTATTTGCTAAATAAACTCCGGATAATCTTCTCTCGCAAATCCCGATTCCCGTTCCCCAAACAGCACCAGCGTAATCTCATCAAAATCATCCTGATGCAATTTCATCGTCTCAATTGCCACCCTAATAGCATCTCGCTGCGGGTAACCATACACGCCGGCAGAAATCAGAGGAAAAGCAATTGTCTTAAGCCCTTTTTCTTTTGCAAGATTCAAAGAATTTTCATAGCAGGAAGTGAGAAGTTCCTCGGCTTCTGCAGGCGAATGTTCAAAATAAATCGGCCCAACAGTGTGGATTACGAAACTTGATGGAAGATTATATCCCTTGGTGATTTTAGCTTCGCCGGTTCTGCAGCCATGAAGTGTACGGCATTCTGCGAGAAGCTCAGGACCAGCGGCATAATGAATTGCACCGTCAACACCGCCGCCACCCAGCAGCGAAGAATTTGCTGCATTTACAATTACATCACAAGCAAGTTTAGTAATGTCACCTTTGATAATTTTGATTTTTCCCATATTGGAGCTGATCGGACTTGAACCGACTACCTCTACAATGCCATTGTAGCGCTCTAGCCAGGTGAGCTACAACCCCGATTCTTTTATTATATCACTAAAAATCCCATAAATCTCCATAAGAAATTCTTGTCTTAATATTATTAGCATAATGCCACATAGCAAAGTCTCTATTTTTTATTTCTTTACATTGTTGTAACCAGTCCTTTTGCCATTTTCGTTCTTTCTTTTTTGTCCAGTCATTACCGGAAATTTCCTTCCTAAAACAATCTTTACAATATGGACAAATCCAACCTGTAGTTCTCCAAATAATATGTTGGCCTTTAGAATTCTTAGGTTGTTTTCCACATCTAATACAAGTCCATTCAGAAATCATTTCTAGTTTATTTTCTAATTCAAATATCTTTTCATTCCCAAAACTAGTATAACATCTAAAGGAACCGTATTTTTCTTTTGTATCTAGATATCATAAAATCTTGTTTTGCTTTTTCATTTAATTTGTCATATTCAATAAATAGATAAGTAAGATAACGTTTCCATATGTGTTCCCAACCAGAACCATCCCAAGATGTCCATTGATTATATTCTATATCTTCATCTAAAGTATCATGACTTTTTTCACCTGAAAAAACGTTTCTATATACAAGAAATGGATATTTTTTTAACAAGTCTATCATTTCTTCTCTAGATAAAGAATATTTCATTTCTTTTGTATTTCCATTCATAAAACCTCCAAGAGAATTACTCTAATTCTAATAAATCTAATTACACATCAAAACTTACCAATCACTGAAGTCAATTTCATAATCCCATTTCTTTCGTAGCTCAGACAGTTTTTGTTCTTTTTCTTCATACGAATACTTGGGTGGTTTTATTCTAAGAAATTCTTCCATAGTTATAGTTGTGTATGGCTTCGATTCCTCGTCATATTTTTCCTTACATGTTTTACAAAAGCAATTTTTTATCATCCCTAACGAAGTTCCTAAAAGAGTATATTCAAATCTTTCAACACCTACTGCTCCTTGATATGTTTCTCCTTCTGAATGATTTTTTGCTCTATGTTGTTTTTGCCATTTTTTATTTTTGTCATTTCTTCTACTGTAAATGAATGTCCTAGATCATATTCTGTTTCTTTTTCTGCTTTTATAATTGGAACAAACGAAAGATTTTCCTGTAAGTCAGAAATGAAATTTTTCATATAAATTTCTTCACCACTTTTTTTGTCTTCATACAGTTGCTTCTTAGCCTTTTCAATATCTTCAAAAAATAAATCATTTGAAATTGAAATTTCAGGTACAGTGAGGTCCTTAAAGGCTTCTTTGAAAGATTTTGTATTCTTGAAATGATTCTTATAAGCAATTTTAAGTTGAGATTTAAATTCTTTTATATTGTTTTCTGCTATTTCAAAAAATTGTATTACCATACTATACACCTAAGTTTTAAGAAGACAAACAAATCTTATTGATAACTATCCTTCGTTACAAAGCCTTCTGACAAGAAAAAAAGAAACTTTCCAGGAAAGGCTTATGCATTTAATCTGGAATAAAGGTCTTTCTGAAATCCAGATTTACAAAACTGCAAATATCGACCGCAGATTGTTTTCTAAAATCCGTTCCGATGCAGATTATCATCCGCAAAAACAAACAATACTTTCTTTGATTATTGCATTACATCTTAATTTGGTGGAAGCAGAAGATTTGTTATCAAGAGCAGGCTTCGCTTTTTCACCAGTAAATCCCATAGATACCATTTATCAATTCTGTATAGAAAATGCTATCTATGATTTTGGAATAATCGGCGAACTGATTTACGAGCAGACCGAATTAATTAATCCTTATAAAGCTGAAACTTCTTACTGATGGAATGCGCAACATCATCCTGCAGAGGCTTAATCCAGATTCCGACGGTGCAGCGGCCTTCGCCATTCTCATCCACCCATTCTGGAGTAAGTTCAGTAAGACAGGCATCGTTTATCATTCCAAAATCCTGATTTTCAACCAGCCCAAGTTCCAGAGCCATATCGCGAGCCTGTAGTAATTTATTAAGATTTTTTGCTTCACAAATTGTTTTTGTAATGCGGCCGTTCAAATAGTCGTCATAGATTTCGCGATCCAGGTCAAAAGAAACATGTACATTTCCATCCTTTTCCATAAGATTTCTTTTGATAAGCCATATCCAGTATCCCTCTGCACAATGAGCAACCATTGCCCCAAGCTTTCCTGCAGAAAGATGCAAATCCTTTCTGATGATAAATAATCTTCGCATTCCCATAAAGCTGTTTTCCTTTCGAGCTGGTGACAAACTGTCACCGACTCATATTTTAAGTTCTTTCCTGATTTCTTTCATCGCCTCATTAAAATCCTGAACTCTTCCTTCCTCAATATCTGCCAGCCCTTCAAGCAATTGATTAACTAGAGTTCTGTAAGTTCCATATTCGGGAGTATTTTCGCGCACCTGCAAATCAGAAAAATCAATCTGCTTCAGGACATACAAATCTTCAACATGGCATTTATAAAGTTTAGAAAGAATGTCAAAGTTCTCAATGCAAGGAATATTCTTACACTTTTCATTTTCCCAGGCGTAAATTGCGACAGGTGTCACAAATCCGAAAATCTCCTGCAACTGCTTTACGCTATATCCATTTTTATTGCGCAGCTCTTTTAAGAGTCTTGAAGTTGCCGGTATATCAACAACAGTTCGTTTTGCTGGTTGAATTGAATATGAATATCCCACAACTTGATTATAATAGAATCTGAAGAAAGAAACAGTAAACTGTTAGTTTAAAAATTACTTCAAAGACATTGAAGTTGACATTGAAGTGACTTTGAAGTAGACTCTGAAGTAAGTTCAAAGTCTACTTCAAACACTTTGAACCTACCAGGAGGAATCGTGTTATGCTTCTCGATGATATTATGAAAATCACAGCAATGGAAAGTATAAATTTTGAATGTAAATCTCGCTTAAATCGAGATGATACAGAAGGATGGCTTAAAACCATAGCAGGCTTTTCAAATGCAGAAGGAGGTTCATTTTTTATTGGTGTTGAAGATAAATCAAATAAACTTATAGGCTTCACGCGCAAAGAAGCTGATAATGAACGCAATTTCTTTAATAACCAAGTAAATGAACATGTTTTTCCTCGTCCAACCTACAAGATTTCTTTTATCAGTTACCATATTCATGACAAGGAACTTTTTATAATCAAAATAGATATTTCTGAATCTCCAATAAAACCGATAATCTTGAAGTTCAAAAATGTTCCTTCAATTTATATGCGTCGTGAAGGTTTCACAAATGGTGCAACTTACGAAGAAATAATTGCAATGAGTATAAAAAGCCATAATACACAGTTTGATGTGCTTGATTCTGGTTTTGAATACAAGCGTGAAAACTTTACAAAGTTGCTTTCATTTTACAGTGAACATAATTCGGGCAAGGAATTAACTGACAAAGCATTGCAATCAATGGGATTCTTTACAAATGATAAAATCTTAAAGAATGGTGCTGTTCTATTTTCTGATGATTATTCTGGAGAAAGAACTCAAATTCAATGTTCTCTTTTCGCAGGTTTTACTAAAGGTAGTGAAAGAATTATAACAATTAACAGATTTAGCGGAAATCTTATTGATTCTATAAATTTCATAATGGAATTTGTAAACCTACGTATGAATCATGCAATGGTAAAACTTCCAGATTCAAGAATCGATTTAGATGCATATCCAGAGCGTGCACTTTTTGAAGGAGTAATCAATGCCCTGGCTCATAGGGATTATTTTCTTGAGGGGACACAGATTCAGATTGATATGTTTAAAGACAGAATGGAAATTTCTTCCCCAGGAAGTTTTTATCAGGGAGAAAAAATATCAAAGACTTATGATCTTTCCAATATTATTTCAATGCGCCGAAATGAATTAATTTGTAAAGTTTTTGTAAAATGCAATGTAATGGAAGCTGCCGGAACCGGATTTGATAAAATTGTTTCAGATTACGCAAATGCTGACGAAAATCATAAGCCATATATTTTTTCATCATCAGATCATTTTACACTTGTTCTTCCAGATTTAACCTATTCTTTAGGTATTAAGAATGACAGCATTCCAGCAATTGATGTTTTGCCGGCGCCTCCAGTTTCCGAGCATGATGAAAAAATTCTTGCCTTTTGCTGTAATGCACCTCGAAGAGCAAGTGAAATAGCAAACTATCTTGGAATTTCAGATTCTACATATTTCAGAACAAAAATACTTGATGCTTTAGTAAGTTCGGGTTATTTAACACTGAATAAACAGGGAAACGCCAAAACTTATAAGACTGATTTAGAAAAAGTAAAGCTTTAATGTTTTTTCGCACATACAAAGTCGATTCGTTTTTGAAAGTTCAATTAGATACTAATTTAAAACCTTCGGGCACTCAGCCCGAAGGCCTCATCTAATTCCCTAAAATTCACTCAAATTCAGACAAAAATCGACCACCGGGCTAAATTTCCGATGGCCGACAATTTAAACCAAAACTCTAACTTAAACTCAATTTTAAACTGAAATTTTCTGTTGCAATCTTTTTTCAATTTTTTACACAAACTTAACAATTCTTTAATTGCAATTTTACTTAAATCATTTATAAATAAGATATGGTTTATATTCTTGAAGACGATGACAACATCCGTAAGCTCATCAATTATTCATTAAAAAGTCAGGGATTTGAAGTTCAGGATTTTGCGCTGCCTTCTGCATTTTGGGCGGCTCTTCAAACTAAAAATCCGGATCTACTTTTGCTGGATATAATGCTTCCTGAAGAAGACGGTATTTCCATTCTTAAAAGGCTCCGTTCAAATCCGAAAACTTCTACAATTCCCGTAATCATGCTTACCGCAAAAGATTCAGAATACGATGTTGTTACAGGCCTTGATTCTGGTGCTGACGATTATGTTACAAAACCTTTTGGAATGATGGCTCTTGTTTCCCGCATAAAAGCAGTTCTTCGCCGCTACGAAAAATCAGATTCCCATAAAGAACTTCTTGAGGCTGGCGGAATTAAAATTGATGAAAATCAGCATACAGTTTTTGCAGGCAACCAGCAGCTTTTTCTTACAGTCAAGGAATTCGACCTGCTTGTCCTGCTTATAAAAAATCGCGGAAATGTGCTTACACGTGAACAGCTTCTTGAATCTGTATGGGGCCTTTCTTCCGAGATAGAAAGCCGCACCGTAGATGTTCATATCCGTACCCTGCGTGCAAAACTTGGTGAGTATGAAAAAAATATCGAAACAATCCGCGGAGTTGGATATAAGTTTAATTAGGAATGCAGAAAGCGGAATTAAGAATTGGGCGTGCCGGCAACAAGTTGCCGTCGTGCGTTCCGCAATTCCGCTGTCGCTCCAATGCCTTCGGCATCGCTTCGCGTTGCTCCATGCACTCACGCATTAACATAAAGGAGATTGCTCAACATGAAACCAAAATCACTGACCTTTAGAATCTTCATCAACACTTTTTTGGTTGGAACTCTTATTTATTTTATCTGTGCGTTTTTATTCATTTCAAATATGTACGGATATTTTGAAAAGCAGATTTTTTCAGAACTTAAAACCGAAAGTTTATTTTTGGAAAATTCAGTCTTAAATCAACAACTGGACCATCTTTCCGAATTACAAACAGAAAATCGTATAACACTTATCCACTCTGACGGAACCGTTTATTTTGACAATAAAGTTGATGCTGCCAAACTTGAAAATCATGGAGCAAGACAGGAATTCCTTGAGGCAAAAAACAACGGCTCAATTCAAATTTCCCGTTTCTCTTCCACAATGACAGAAAAAACTCTTTACTTTGCACGGCTTCTTCCAAATGGGGATGTCCTTAGAATCAGTTGCAATCAGAATTCTGTGTGGGTTCTTGTTTTAGGAATGAGTCAGATTTTGTTGATTATGCTGGTAATTGCAGTAATCATTTCAGGTTTGTCGGCTAACTGGATTAGTAAAAAAGTTGTAGAACCATTAAACACAATTGACTTTGAAAATCCGGAAGTTTCAGAAGTTTATGAAGAATTGAAACCATTTACCAAACGCATCATAGAAGAAAATTACGAAAAAGCGCAGAGGGAAGAACTTCGTCAGCAGTTTACGGCAAATGTAAGTCACGAATTAAAAACCCCTCTTACAAGCATCTCAGGCTTTGCAGAAATCTTAAAAGCTGGTGGAACAGATGAAGCCACAACAAAAGATTTTGCCTCATCAATTTATGATGAAAGCCAGCGGATGATAAATCTTGTAAACGACATTATCAAATTAAGCAAACTCGATGAAAAATCCATCAGTCTTGAAAAAGAAGCCTTGAGCCTGAGAGAAATATGCCGCGAAGCAATTGAAGCTGTTTCTGTTAATGCCAGAGCAAAAAATGTATCTATAAATCTTACGGGGGACTCCGGCTTAATCAACGGTGTACAGCCTGTTATTTATGAAATGGTTTTTAATCTGATTGACAATGCCGTAAAATACAATGTTCCGGATGGAAAAGTAGAAATCAACATAAAAAACTTTATGGAATCAAACCGTGTATTTTTTACAGTCCAAGATACAGGGATCGGAATCCCAGCCGCAGAAAAAGACCGAATTTTTGAACGCTTTTACAGAATAGACAAAAGCCGCTCAAAACAAAACGGCGGAACTGGGCTTGGCCTTTCAATTGTAAAGCACGCCGCAAAATATCACGATGCCAGCATTCTTGTAAACAGCGAAGTTGGAAAAGGCAGCACTTTTACGGTAATTTTTCCAATGTAAATTTTACATAAACTTAACAAAAATAATATTCTAAAACTTCACTTCCTCTGTCATATTAACAATATGATTTGGAATGTAATATCTCAGATTGCGGGTTTTATTGGTGCTCTTTGCCTCCTTCTTTTTGGAATGAATATGCTTAGCAACGGTATTCAAAAAGGTGCCGGAAGCGGGCTGCAGAAGCTGCTTGGAAAAATCACTGGGAACCGTTTTTATGCGGTGCTTACTGGAATCGGGGTTACTGCCATTATCCAGAGTTCAGGAGCTACGACTGTTATGGTGGTTTCCTTTGTAAATGCTGAGATTCTGACTCTGGAGCAGGCAATCGGCGTAATTTTTGGTGCAAACATTGGCACTACAGTCACCGCCTGGATTGTATCTTTTTTTGGATTCAGTTTTTCCATAGCGGCTATGGCAATTCCTCTTTTTGGATTGGGCTACATCATTAAATATTTTAAGAAATTCCGAATTCACAATTTTGCTGAATGTTTTATGGGATTTGCTCTTTTGTTTATGGGGCTAGGGCTTCTTAAAGAAAGCCTGGAACTTGGACCTGCCGCCGCAAGACTTTTTACAGCAATAAACAGCTGGGGAATTGGAGGAATCTTTTTAGGCGTGCTGATTGGTGCCATTATCACAGCTCTGATTCATTCAAGTTCCGCCATGACTGCAATTGTTCTGACTATGGCAGCCAATGGAAGTTTAAGCTGGGAACTTAGCGCAGCAATCGTTCTTGGAAGCAATATCGGTTCAACGGTAGATGCGGTAATGTCCAGTTTTGGTGCCAGCGTAAATGCCCGCCGTACAGCCCTTGTTCATGTGGCATTCAATGTTACGGGAACAATCCTTGCCCTGCTAATTTTTAAACCTTTTCTTCAACTTATAGATTTTATTGTCCCACTTAAACCTTCTGAAAATATTACAACTCACATTGCAATGCTTCATACAGTTTTTAATGTCTGTGCGACTTTGTTGTTTATCTCTTTTGTTAATCAGATTGCAATAATTGCCCGTAAAGTCATTAAAGAAACTTCAGAAGAAAAAGACGAACATTACCATCTTCCTGCAATTCTTCCTCATTCAAGAATCAGTGCAGATTTATATTCCTACCAGATTCAGACTGAAATTACAAAAATGAGCGCAAAAGTTATGGAAATGTTTGATTCTGTGTGCAACAGTTTTGTAAATCCACAAAAAGCAAATGAAGAAAACGACCATGTAAAATATCTTGAAAACTACATTGATGAAATGAACGCCGCCATCACCGAATTTTTGCAGAAATGTTCGCGTCTTCCAAATGCAAATCATAACGATCGCCAGCATTTTTCTTCCCTTCTGCATGTAACTGATAATCTTGAGAATCTCAGCGATGAGACCTGTTCTTTGATGCACACAGTCCGAAAATATGTAACTGACACGGAATACAAAACGGATTCAAAACGCAGTCACGAAATCATGGATTATGTCGAAAGTGTCCGCATTTTCTTTGAACAGACTTGTGTCTACTTCACAATCGGTTCCTCAGCCGAAGAACGACTTTCCGGCGAAGCCATTGAACAAAAGATTGACAGAACTAAAAAAGAGCTCAAAAAGGCCAGCCGTAAACGTCTTGAATCTGGTGCCGATGTAAAGGAAGAACTTAATTACATGGATATGGTTCGCAAAATTGAACGAGCCGGCGATTGTGTTTATTCGATTTTGCAGTGTTTATGAGACAGCAGGTTTTCCCTTCAACATTTCTATAGCTTCATCCACAGAAATACATTTTGCAAAACGTTTAGGCCACATCATTTCATTGTAATATTTGTAAGTAGTTTCGCCATCCATATAGTCATTTGAAAATGTTGAGTTTGTTTCTGCAGGAATGACAACATCAAATCCCCTTTCAAAAGCTGATTTTACGGACGCATCAATGCAGAAGTTTGTTTGTAAGCCAACAATCATCAGAGTGTCTTCGCCATTCAAATATTCTGTAAGTTCCTTGTTTCCAAAACATGAGTTTATAGTCTTAATGAAGATTTTTTCTCCTTCAAGAGGAGTAACCTGACTTGCGATTTCAAAATCCTCATCGCCGACAGAAAAACCACTGCCTTCTCCATCATCGTGCTGAACATAAATCACTTCAACATTGTTCTGACGAGCCGCATTAATAATCCTTACCGTATTCTGAATGAAGTGCTCAAAGTTATAAAGCCGTTCATCCGTTATTCCTTTCTGTATATCAATGACTAAAAGTTTCATGCTGTTCTCCAAGCGGGCCGTAGCAAAAGGCCGCACATTGCCACTGTTCAGAATTTGCTGTTTTTTGGCAATCAATGTATTTTTTCTGTAAGTTTTTCGTACAACTTGAAAAGCTCTGCAACGCACTCAGATTCAGTCATTTTGGTGCTGAATCCGTAGGCTGCCATTACTGCCCTGTCGTTTGCCTGGTGTGCTTTACGAAGCTCCGGCGGCATTAAGGTTTCGTCGTACAAATCGGCAAGGGAAGAATCCGGGTAAAGGGCACGGGCGTCGAGGATGGCTTGGGCTGTCTGCTCGATTTTGAGAGCCTGTTCCGATTTGCAGGTTAAAGAAATGCCACACGGATTCGAATCGGCTAACGCCGATTCTGGCAGAACAAACGGAAAGTTGTTGTAGACGATATCCTTGCTGTAGCGATACCGCATTTCTAAGCGACCGGCAACTGCTCTCATCCATGCCATGTGGACGTTTGAGGTGAGAATGCCGAAATGGTAAAGTGTTGCATCGGGGATAATTAGATTAAGGTTCGTTGAGATTGTGCTGTCATCAAGAAATCCCAGTGGAATGTAACGACGGCGTTCAGAACTTGTACTTGGAACTATTATATAAGTTTTGGGATTGTACTGTTCCCTAAAAAGTGTAGGCGTTTCTGCAAGCCGTTGTGTAGCCTTATCTGAACTTGCAAGACGCATTTGTCTACATGCTTCAATTCTCTTCATTACCAATGGCATTTTCTTTAATTCAGATGGATTTGCACCAACAAGCCATAAACAATATCGTTTTTTATTATTGATAAATTCTTGGGCACCTACAAGATTCTTAATAAATTTCTTTGCATTCGGCTCTTTTTTAATGAACTCATCATAATCTTTTTCTTCGATAATAAGATTACCGCCGTCAGTTGGCTGGCAGCCTTTTGAAATGAGAGGAACGTTACAAAGCGGCTTGCTTCTGCTCTCAATGAAAATACTGTCCGCATCCAATAGATAACCGTTGATGTTCTTTGCTTCAATGAACCGGCTTTCGTTCAGGAAGATTTTTTTATTGCCACACGGATTCGATTTTCCTAACGGAAAATCTTTTTTACTTTCTTTTTGGAATTGCGTTAGCAATTCCGAATGAGGCTTCGCCTCGTTCTGCATGGAAGTTATTGAAATCGCCGCTTTCGCAGCTTGCGAATCTGTGTGACATTCCTTTTTACAACTGAATCCAATTATTACGCAATGCACATGAGCCTTTATGTTGGCTTCGCTGTCCCAGCGGAATGTACGGTAAGCAAAATCAAATTTTAATCCATCGGCAAACAAATCTTTCCATAAAGCTGAAACTTGTTCTCCCTGTGTTATTGAGTTTGTAGAAACAAAGGCACAATGAGTATTAGTGTTTTTGATAAAATCAGCAGCTTTTTTATACCAGCCTGCGACAAAATCAAGTTCACCAGAATGTTTGTTGTTTGGGAATAAAGTCATCAAGTCATTCTTCTGCTCTTTTGTCATGTATTGAGCGCCTACAAACGGCGGATTTCCGAGAACGTAGTCAAAAACGGGGCGTTGCGGGGTGTCCCCGCTAGAGGGGGTAGCGGACAAGCCAACAAAGCGGAGAGAATCGGCACTGCTTGCTGGGGCGATTCGTGGAGCGACTTGGCTTGGGAGCGAGGGGGAGACTTCCCCCACCTTTGCCCAATCAACTCGAAGGGCGTTTCCTTCAATAATGTTTGCGTAAGTATGCAATGGGAGGAACTTCAACTCTTTCTCGATGATTTTGGCGGTTTCCTTCATCATCTGGCTTTCTGCAATCCAGAGGGCTGTCTTTGCAACTACGGCGGCGAAATCATTTATTTCAATTCCGTAGAATTGCTGAATAGATACCTGAATTAAATCTTCCGCTTTGTACGTAAGAGCAAGTTCACCTTCTCCGATGTTAAGTTCTACTTTTATACATTCATTTCCGAGTTTACGCAGACTCAAATAAGTTTCTGTAAGAAAGTTTCCAGAACCGCAAGCCGGGTCTAAAAATTTAAGAGTTCCGAGCCGTTTATGAAATTCTTTTACCTTTTCAATTCTGTTTGTTGCGTTTTTTATTTGTTTTAACTCTTCAAACTCAGTCTTCAAATCATCAAGAAACAGAGGGTCTATTACCTTGTGAATGTTTTCAATGCTTGTGTAGTGCATACCTCCAGAGCGTCGGGTTTGGGGGTTAAGAGTTGACTCAAAAATTGCTCCGAAAATTGTCGGGCTGATTTCGCTCCAATCAAATTCATTGGAAGCGTGCTTAACAAGCAGCTCTTTAATTTCTTCTGTAAGTGGCGGAATAGTTTTATCTTCCTCTGTAAAAAGTCCGCCGTTTACATACGGGAAAGCCGCAAGGGACTCTTCAAGATATTCATCTCGTTCCTCTTCCTTCTGGTCTAAAATCTGGAACAAGTCTAACAATGCACGGCGAAGGTCTTTTGCTTCAAACTGTTTAAGATAATCACCAAATATTGCCTTGTGTCCGAAAATTCCGGCATCTTCGGCATAAAGACAGAATACAATGCGGACACAGAGCATATTAAGGCTTTTTAATGTCGCAGGGCTTGGGTTGTCTGCATCTTTGTACTGTTTTAAGATAGCATCATAAATTTCGCCGATTATGTCTCCGGCTTTCTTCGATACTTCAAGCTCTTTTTTCAGGTGTACACTCCCCTCGTCCGTTATAAACGAAAGTCTGTAAAATTCTTTTTCTAGATTTTCGAGGAGTATTTCTTCCGGCTCGCCGTTTGGATTTTCCATGTCGTAAACAAGGAATGATTTGAAGTTGCTTGTAACGACCCAGCGGGGATGCTGAGACAGCGGAAGCCCAGAGATATATTTTCGTGCCTGTTGGAAAGGATTCAACAAAGTTCCATCAGACTGCTTGATAGGAGCTCGAAGGTCTTTATCTATGCTTTTCTGCTCAATCATTACTTTTGTAGACGGAATGTAAATGTCTATGAAGTTCGTGATAGTCTTGTCTGTGAACTTTTCTTTTATCTGGTTTTCAAAGTATACAAAATTTGCAAAGTCTTTAATTCCAAAAACATTGCATAGCAAATCGAGCCAAAATTTTTGGCTCTCCCCTTTCTCGTATCCTTTATCTTTCCAGTCTTCACTGAACTTTTTTGCAGCCTTTGATTGTTCCGTTTGTGTCATAAGAAAAATATAGCATAAAAAAGATAGTTCTTTAAGTGGCGTTAAGGGTAGTTACGGGTAGCATTTATCTATTCTATTCCGCATTTTCAAGATTTTTGTGATTTTGCGGAATGAAAATCAAATTCTGTTCCGCAATTTTAAAAATTTTTCAATTTTGCGGAATAGAGCCATCGTTTTTTTACTTCTCTATTTTCTTTTCTTTGCTTCCGGCAGTTCATAAAACATAACATCAAAGAGTTAGCGATAAACCAATGGATAATCTTCGGGATTTTCCAGACTATCCAATTCTATATCTGCATCAAGGTCTTCCCAATGCAGATTTCCAGAAAAATCAGTTGTAACAGCAGCAATTTGTTTGATGCTGGCATTTTCAAAAACCGGATAATCTTTATAGCTGATAAAGTATTCTTTATCATTTGCTAATATCCAGATTCCAAAAGGAGAAATATTTGTAACCTCTGTTTTAGTTGCAACTAAAGTGCTTGTTCCAGTCTGCATTAATTTCCTCCTTTCGTTTCTCAACAATATCAAGAATCGTATTTACTTCTGAAGTAGAAAGATTAATAACTTTTGCAAGGCTTATTTCTGGTTCAAGCCAGATTTTTACCTCTCCATCAGAAGATGCAACATGTACATGCTTTCGAGTTTCTTCTCTTGAGAAAAAATAAAATCTGTATGGTCCCTCAACAAATACTGTCGGCATAATTATTCCCTTCAGATAAAATTATAACATATTTCAAGAAAATAGACATATTTTATATAACAAAATCAAGATATTCTTTTGTAGATTCCTTTATCCGTCTTTTCATTCAAGCAGAGATTTTTACACAAAGAACTGTATAAAATCTCATTTCGTGATAAAATATATATAAATTTTTATTCAGGAGACTGGATGTTCAAATCTGGCAAAACTTGGTTCATTGTTTAAGCGCCTTGGAGGACAGGAACTTATAAAAGTTCAATTTCTTTTGGGCGGTCTTTCAAGGTGATGTTTTTTAGGGAATCTTCCCGGCTCAAAAAAACAATTTCCTGGAGATACAAATGAACTCAAATTTTACAATCCGTGTGGAAGAGCCCCGCGATTTTAGAACTGTTGAAAATCTTACCAGAGATTCTTTCTGGAACGTTTATCACCCTGGCTGCACGGAGCATTATGTTCTTCGCTGCTACCGAAGCAATCCCGATTTTATCCCCGAGCTTTCGCTTGTTATGGAGAAAGACGGGCAGATTATCGGACATGTGATGTTTTCAAAAGCAGAGCTGAGCATTGAAGCTGATGGAAAGCCGACTGGCAAAAAACTCCCAATCTGGACTTTCGGGCCAATCAGCATTCGTCCAGATTTCAAGAGACAAGGCTACGGACTTAAACTCTTGAAGTATGCGCTTGAAAAAGCCAAAGCTTTAGGTATCGGGTTTATCTGCATGGAAGGCAATATCAATTTTTACCGTCATGCAGGTTTTGATTTGGCAAGTAAGCTGCACATTCATTACCACTGCGAGCCAAAGGATTCAGATGTGCCATACTTTTTAGCACAAGAACTGATTCCTGGTTACCTCAATGGAATTGAAGCAACTTACACTCCCTCAAAAGGATACTTTGTTGCCGAAGAAAATCCAGAGGACTTTGCAAAATATGAAGCAGAATTTCCCTACAAGGAAAAACTGGTTCTGCCTGGTCAGCTAGGTTAATTTAAACGCCCGCAGCAAGCATTTGCCTGTTGCGGGCACTTTTATGTGACATTCCCACATTTACACAGTTTTTTTTAAAACAAGTCCAGCATGGAATCAAGATAAACTGATTCACGCACTTCAAGCTGGTGCTCTGCTTTTGTCATATAATATAGAAGAAATTCTAAAATTATTGCAGAACCAAGTCCGCGGCCTTCTATTTTAAAGTTTGAAAATCCTATGGGAAGATAGGTTTTCTGAATATCCTCAATGCCTATGAAACCTGGATTTTTTTGCGCAAGGGAGAATTTGTATCCGCCCTCCCCGCCCGGTTGCCTGCATTTGTGGGGAACAACGTCCTCTCCAAGATTCATTCGACTAACGTTTTCATAACAGGCCTTTCGATCTGTACAGCCAAAATTGCAGCATTCGTTGCAGAGAAATTCAACCTTGTTTTTCTGATTCTGAGTCAGAGAATCGAGGCGGTCAAATTTTTTGTTCAGGCGAAAATCCGGCACCACATAACTGAATTCTGCTCGGTTCAATTCTGATTCAAAATCATCAAAATCTGTCAAAACTTTTGTTGTTGAAGAAACAAGATAAAGCGAAGGATAATTCTTCTTGATGTAATCGGCCAGTAAGTCAGAATGAATTATCACGCCGTTCTGGCCGTCTTTTGAGAACATGCGGCAAAGCTCGTTGCATTTTTTGTCACCAAGATGCTCATTTCGCAAAAGTGAATTGCTGAACGTGAGCCGGGCAGAAATTCCAAACTCTTTCAGCAAAGAAAGCACTTCCCTCGCCCCAGCCTCGCCAAATCCTGCCCTTCCCCCACCCCACAAGCAGTCGGCAGGCGAACCATAAATAGAAGCGATGTCGCACCAGGGATAGAACCAGTCGCGGTGCTGTTTCCAAAGAGGAAGAAAAATCTTATAAAGCTCGTAGAATTCAAAGAGACCAGGAAGATGGTAATGAGCGAGTGAGTTTTGTGTGTTCGGTTGCATCATTTACAGTATAGCATTGGTTTTCAATTTTTTTGTAGACAGGGTTCAGCGCATACGTAAGAACGCTATCATAAACTTACTCGCCCCAATTACAAAACCTGCCGCAAATATTCCAGCAAAGGATTTTTTTCAGACTTCATTGAAAGCCAGAAATGAAGCTTTTCCTTGTTAGCTTCGTTCGTAAGCCGTATATGCTGCTGAAGTTTTGACAGATGAATGATGACTTTATTCTCACGAGCAAACCGGCGAATTCTAGTCATAATCTGAAGAGAATAAGTCAAATCCACACACAGAACGCCGTAGAAAAATCCGACAACGAAACTGAATTCAATGTGATTTGTGAACCAGAAAAGCCACTCAAGAATTTTCGGGTGTATTAAAAAATAGTAAATCGCGCTCAAAAGCCACCAGTAAAAAGTAAACTGAGGACAGATGATACCCCTGATGTTGCCCCAGTTTTTGGAATAATCCCACAGCCTGATTTTCATACCGACTATAAAAATCATTCCTGCAATATATTCAAAAAAAGTGATGCTCAAAGCCATCAGCGCGAATAAAACAACTTTCTGCAAATGCGGATTCAAAATAAAACTTACATCGATATATGAAAGCAAAAAGAGAATAACCAGGCTGAATCCGTACAGCGGAAGATAAGGCCCTGTCAAAAAGCCCGGGTTTATCCATTTACGCTCCGGGTTATTTTTAGAAAAAAAGCGGCGGAAAATCAGCTCAATTCCCCACCCAATCAAACTACCTGCAAAAAACAAAAAAGTGATTACGAGAAAAAACTTCATATAAATAAATATATGGTTAAATGTCGAGTTTTGCAAATTCTCTGATAATCACAAAAACAAACTTTCAGCGAGAACAAGGACAAAAGAAATTCCTCTGAATGTGAAATTTTTCTGCCCATGTTTCGCTTATCATTTACGGATCTGTGAAATTATGCAATCACTCCGGCGTACTCGTAGCCTGCTTTTTCAACAGCGGCCTTAATTACGCTTTCATCGACTTCCTTTGAAGTTTCGATTGCAACCTCAGCCTTTTCGTGAGAGGCTGTTGCACTTGTGATTCCATCGATAGCTTCGAGAGCTTCTTTTACATGCTTTTCGCAGTGTCCGCACATCATTCCTTTTACAGAAATTTTCATAATATTCTCCTTGCTAGCCTTTTCCTGACCGACATTTGATATAAGATTTCCCATAACGGGATTTTTCACTTTTTTATCGCGCCTTGAATCGTGAGTTTTCAGGAAGTTCAGGCGCAGGGCATTTGATACTACACAGAAACTTGAAAGTCCCATTGCGGCAGCCCCAAACATAGGGTTCAAGCTCCAGCCGAAAGCCGCAACATAGCAGCCGGCAGCCAGCGGAATTCCGATTATATTATAGAAGAAAGCCCAGAAGAGATTTTCGTGGATATTTTTGATGACAGCGCGGGAAAGTCTGATTGCTCCGCTCACATCAAGAAGGCTTCCCTTCATCAAAACCACATCGGCGGCGTCAATAGCGATGTCCGTTCCTGCTCCGATTGCGATTCCCAGGTCCGCGCGGGTCAATGACGGCGCATCATTGATTCCATCGCCAACCATGGCAACCTTTCCACTTTCCATGAGCTTTCTGATTACGGCTTCTTTTCCGTCTGGCAAAACTCCAGCCACAACTTCATCAACTCCAGCCTGAGCCGCAATTGCGCGTGCGGTGATTTCGTTGTCGCCAGTCAAAAGCACGGTGTGGATTCCCATGTTTTTCAGCTCGCTGATTGCCATAGCTGAATCTTCTTTGATTGTGTCCGCAACGGCAATTATTCCAAGCAGAGATTTGTCACGGGCAAAAAGAACTGGTGTTTTTCCTTGAGAAGCAAGTTTTTCAAGTTCAGCTTTTTGAACCTGACTGATTGCCAGTCCACCTTTTGAAAGATAAGATTCGTTTCCGCCTGTGATTATTTTTCCGTCAAGTCTGGCAGAAAGCCCGTTTCCAGCCTTGATTTCAAATTCGCTCGTTTCAAGAAGTTTTATCTGCTTTTTTTCGGCATATTCAACAATCGCCTTTGAAATCGGATGCTCGCTCTTTGCTTCCAGTGCGTAGGCGGCTTCAAGCAAATCACTTTCTTCCTCACCCTCAGAGGCAATGACATCTGTAACTTTCATGATTCCCGTTGTGACCGTGCCGGTTTTATCCAGGGCGACAATCTGCGTTTTTCCCGCCATTTCCTGAGCGGCTGCCGTCTTGAACAAAATGCCGGACTTGGCGCCCATTCCGTTTCCGACCATAATTGCAACAGGAGTAGCCAGGCCAAGCGCACACGGACAACTGATGACCAGAACTGAAACCGCGCGGGCAACTGCATAGCCGACGCTCTGGCCCACAAGAAGCCAGACGGCAAAAGTAACAAGGGCAATCAAAATAACAGCAGGAACAAAAATGCCCGAAACTTTGTCAGCGATTTTTGCAATCGGAGCTTTTGTGGCGGCGGCATCGCTTACCATGCGGATAATGCCCGAAAGCGTTGTGTCCTCGCCCACTCTGGTTGCCTGGCAAATCAAAAATCCAGAAGTGTTTATTGTTGCTGCAGAAACACTGCTTCCCGCCGTTTTCTCAACAGGAACGCTTTCTCCAGTGAGCGCGGCTTCGTTAACGGCACTCTCACCTTCAATTACAATTCCGTCAACAGGAATGCTGTCTCCGGGTCGTACTGCAAAAAGGTCGCCTTTTTTTACCTGCTCAACCGGCACAGTTCTTTCTGTTCTAGACTCCCCTTCCCCTTCCACAAGCACGGCAGTTTTCGGAGCCATTTTCATCAAAGACTTTAGGGCGTCGGTTGTCTTTCCCTTTGATTTTGCCTCAAGCATTTTTCCCACAGTAATCAGAGTGAGAATTGTGGCGGCTGACTCAAAATAGAACTGATTCATCAGATATTTGATTTTTTCTTCGTCACCAGCTAAAACAGCACCGCTCATTAAAAAAAGGGTAAACACACTGTAAACAAAAGCCGCTCCTGCACCAAGGGCAACAAGGCTGTCCATATTCGGTGATTTATGAAGCAGCCCCTTGAAGCCGCTCACAAAAAACTTCTGATTTATCACCATGATAAAGGCAGAAAGTAAAAGCTCGTACAAGCCCATCGCCACATGATTTCCGTCGAGGAAGGACGGAAGCGGCCAGTTCCAGAGCATGTGCCCCATCGAAACATACATGAGGGGAACCAAAAGAAGGACAGAGGCAATAAGACGCTTTTTCATTTTTGGAGTTTCTCTGTCCAATAGTTCATCTTCGTAATCCACGCTTGAAGATTTAACTCCAGCTCCATTTTTTTTCAGACTTGCGCCATAGCCCGCATTTTCCATCGCCCTGATTATTTCACTTGCTGAAACATCGCCTTCCACACCCATTGAATTGGTCAAAAGGCTAACCGCACAGGATTTCACACCGGGAAGGGCATTTACGGCCTTTTCAACCCGCACCTGACAAGCGGCACAGCTCATTCCAGTAACGTTATATTGTTCCATAATCGCCTCCCCTACTTCATTAGTTTTTGAAGCGTAACGACAAACTCATCGATTACACTGTCGTCACCCTTACGGATACCCTCGGCAACACAAGTTTTCATGTGATTTGCAAGCAGAACCTTGTTAAAGCTGTTGAGCGCACAGGTAATCGCGGAAACCTGCATCAGAATGTCCGTGCAGTAAGCGTTGTTTTCAAGCATTCCCTCTACCCCACGCACTTGCCCTTCAATCCTTTTCAGGCGGTTCATAAGATTTTTGAATTCAGCTTCGTCGCGTTCCTTGTGCTTCCCGGAGCAATAAGGACATGAATCCGCAGCCTCTGCTTTTTCTTCACAGCAACAATCTATATTTTGATTTTCTGACATAAGTCTTCTCCTAAACGATACCCCAATGGGGTATATTCAATTTCAGGCATACGATATACCTACATGGGGTATTTTGTCAAGTGTCATTCTATTTTTTATTGACTGTAAAGCTTTAAATTGATACCATATACCCATTATAATAATAGGTATATAAAAGAGGCTCATATATGAAAACTATCGAAACAAAATCAGCACCGGCAGCAATCGGACCATATTCTCAGGCGATCCTTGCAAACGGATTTATTTATACTTCTGGGCAAATTCCTTTGAATCCAGAAACAGGCACGATCGAAGCTGACTCCATCGAAGCTCAGGCAGAACAGGCTATAAAAAACATCGGTGAAATTCTAAAGGCAGCTGGCACAGATTTTTCAAAAGTTGTTAAGACCACTTGTTTTCTCGCGCACATTTCAGACTTTGCAGCATTTAATTCTGTTTATGAAAAATACTTTGTTTCAAAACCAGCCCGCAGTTGCTTTGAAGTTTCAGCTTTGCCAAAAGGCGCGCTTGTTGAGATAGAAGCCGTAGCTGTTGCAGAGTAAATCCACTTCTTATAAAAGAAAAGCCCTGCCAGCGTGGTGAGACTTTCTGTAATTGGGAAAGTGAGCCAAAAATATTGCAACCCAAGACGTGAAAACGCATATCCCAGAGGAACAAAAAGAATAACAGTTCTGAACACAGTAAGAAAAGAACTCTTAAAAGCAAAGCCAAGTGCCTGAAAAACAACCGGGAACATCAGGGAAGTCACCATGGGAATAAAACTTACGCCAATAAACTTAAAAGCCCATACTCCGATTTTTATGACTTGTTCATCCTTTGTAAAAACTCTGAACATTGGCTCTGCTATAAATTCAAAGCAGAGAGTTCCCAAAAACATCAGGCCCATTCCAAAAAGAATTGATTCCATCACAGTTTTACGACACCGTTCCAGCTGACCGCTTCCATAATTATAACTGATGACAGGCACCACGCAGGTCTGCATGGAACCAAGAGGAATAAAAAAGAAAGCCTGCCATTTGTAATAGAGTCCGAGTGCTGTTACCGCCTGATCTGAGAATGTTTTTAAAATCAAGTTCAAGCCCAGAATATAAAAAGTGTATGCCGACTGCATGAGTATGTTCGGTATTCCAAGCTTGAAAATAAGGGCTGAATAAGGAAGATAAAAATGAAACTTTGGGGAATGTCGGAAGCCTTTTTTCATCACAACAAGGGCTGCTGCAATTTGCCCGATGATTGTGGCATAAGCGGCCCCCTTTATTCCCATGGCCGGAAAACTTCCAAAGCCAAAAATCAAAACCGGATCCAAAAGGATATTTACCCCAGCACCGATAATTTGTGCCAGCATTGGAAGTCGCATGTTTCCTTCTGACTGAAGAACTTTTGTCCAGCCGCTTTCCAAAAAAAGTCCGAAACTGAAAATGCAGACAATCCTTCCATAAACAATAACATCATTTATAACTTCTGCCGTACTGCTCCCAAGCTTTGCATAGAAAGGCATAAAGAAAAATCCTGCAAGAGCAAAAATCGCCCACAGAATCAAGGCAAGAGGAGTTGCCATACCTGCGAATTTTTGGGACTCTTCGTTTCTACCACATCCCATTTTTCTCGCCATTGCAGTATTTATACCGACCCCTGTTCCAACTGCAAGAGCAATCATCAAAAGCTGGACAGGATAAATGATTGAAAGAGCCGTAAGCCCTGATTCTCCTGAGCGTCCAATAAAAAAACTGTCAACGATATTATAAAGAGCCTGAATCAGCTGAGAAAACATTACCGGCGGGGCAAGCCTAAGCAGAACGCGGCTGATTCTCTGCTGTCCAAAAAGTTCCTGAGTGGTCATGAAGTTTATTATAGTGTCTTACACAAACTTGCAAAATATGCTAATATAATCCCACTTATCAACAGATTGCCTAATCTTATTAAGGCGGGTTTCCGCTCCTTTCTATGCTCATGCGCGAGGTCTTTGCGCAGTTATAATGCAATCACATTTATATTCTGGAGTTTCGTATGCCAAAATCTTTGGGACAGGAAATTCTTTTTACCATTCTGATGGTACTTGTTATGGTTTATGCAATGATTTGCTACAACATTGCACTTGCTACGGGCGGAATGACTAATTCAGTATTCTTGCTGGCTTTTCATGAACTACCGATTATGGCACCGGTTGCCTTTGTTCTTGATTTTTTCATAGTCGGGCCGATTGCCAAGAAAATCACCTTCTCCAAATTTGATGTAAAATCTACAAATCCGGTGTTCATCATCCTTTCAATTTCAATCTGCTCTATCTGGTTGATGTGTCCGCTCATGAGTCTTACAGCCACAATTCTTTTTAAGGGCGGATTTCAGAAAGAAATGATTTCCATCTGGTTCCAGACTACCGCTCTCAATTATCCGATGGCAACATTCTGGCAGCTTTTGGTAGCAGGGCCTCTTGTCCGAACAGTTTTCGGGCTGATTTTTAAGAAGTAAGTCACATTCGCTGTCAATGGCGGGTTGGAAAGAGGGGAAGACCATTCCCTCCCCCTCTTAAAATTTCTGAATAGATTTAATGTAACTTCGAAAAACTCACTTTCAGTTATTTTCCGAGATTCCCTTAAGCTACAGTGAAGACGTCAATTTTTTCGCCGATTGCAAGAATTGAATCGTGAACGCTGATTGATGTCGTGCGAAGTGATTCACCGGCTTCCTGGATTCGGTCTGTTCCGATTGAAACTTCTTCCATGTTTGAGCTGATGCTGTGTGTGCTCTGCTGCAAGGTCTTGATTTCATTAAGAATCAGACTGTTTCCTTCTGTCATTTCCTTTGAAGCATTTCTTACTTCGCTGGTGCTGTCGTTCATGTATTTGAGGGCTTCGCTGATCTGTTTTGAGCCTTCGTTCTGTTCATTCATAGCGATCTTAATCTGATATACGAGTGAGTCTGTGTCCTTGATTCTGTTGCTTACAGACATAAGGGCTGCGCTTGTATCGCCAGATGCCGCAACAACTTCCTTGATTGATTCCTGGATTTTTGCCAGCTGTTCGCCGATTGTTCGTGACTGGGCAGAAGATGTCTCAGAAAGTTTTCGGATTTCACCAGATACAACGGCAAAACCTTTTCCTGCTTCACCTGCATGAGCGGCTTCGATTGCGGCATTCATGGCAAGAAGGTTTGTTTCTTCTGCGATGTTTGAAATGATTTTGTTTGCTTCCTGGAGCATCTGCGACTGAATCTCGATTACACGGATTCGCTCGTTTACGTCTTTCTGTTTTGAAGTACCGCGTTCTGCGTCAAGCTGCAGGTCTTTGAAAGAAAGAGCGAGCATATCCATAGATTTGTTTACGGCCGCGATATTTCCAATCATCTCTTCTACAGCGGCAGAAGCTTCGGCGACACCAGATGACTGATTTTCAATCATTGATTCAAGAGTTGTAATGCTTGTAGAAATCTGCTGAACTGCGCCTACAGTCTGAGAAACGCTTGATGTCTGGTTGAAAATCTGCTGCTTGATAGAATCGATGCTTGATGCAATCTGTGTGATTGCGCTTGCTGTGTTTTCCGTGCTTCCGTTCATGATGTCGCCAGAAGCCCGAAGATTATCCCTTGCGCGCTTGACGTCAGAAATTGTCTTGTTGATTTCATTTGAGAATGAATTGAATTCCTTTACAAGAAGACCAAGCTCATCTTTAGAATCCGAATCAATTCGGTCAGTCAAATCACCTTTTGCCATTTTTCCGAAAGAAAGCTGCAGCGCATACATCGGACGGAGAATTTTTCTGATAAAGATTGTTGCCAGAACGAATACAATCATTACGATTACGGCAAGAATCGGAATAAGAATTGAAAGTGCTTTTCTCTGAATCGCCGTAATGATTGAAATATCGTCTGCAACGAAAATCATACCCTTAAACTCACCGTGCAAGCCCTTCAACGGAGCATAAGCGGCAAGATATTGCTTCTGATAAATTGTTGTGTCGCCATAGTAATTGTTCTGAAGGTCGATAACCTGCTTGCGAATTTCGGGATTCTGAAGCTTAGTTCCTGCCAAGGCCCTTCCGCTTTTGTCCGAAAGAGTTGTATTTACGCGAAGGTCATTTTCAAAAATAGTACATTCTGAACCGTAGCGGTATTTAATGGAATTTGCCATTGCTCTTGAAACGAGATCATAGCCCGTAACAATAGCACCGATAACACGACCGAATTCAGGTTCAGTCACAGGACAAGCCGCCATGAGTGAGAAATTTTTTGTATTTGCGGGTGTTTCGTAGTTAACAGTTGTATTTCCTCTAAGTGCGTTGCTGATAATTGACAGAGAGCCAAAATTATTGTCCATATGAGAAGGCTTGCCGGACGCAACAACATTTCCGTTCACGTCTAATACAGAAAGATAATCAAAATCAAAATTTTTAATTTCAAAATTAAGGATTCCGGAGATTTCTGAATAATCGCCAAGTGCCATGCTTTTTCTTAAACTATTGTTGTTTGAAACAGACTGGGCTGCGGCTTTGAGAAACGTTTCCATTTGAGAAATTTCAGAATTCCATCCTGCAATTGTATTTTTCAAGCCGTTTTGTGTTGATGTTCTGATGGCCTTTGAAAAAAGAAACATTGCTACTGAAAGAGTTGTGACTGAACAAAGAAGAATTGAAATCGCCAGTGCAATACGGATTTTGTGTTTTAACGGGAATTTTACATTCGACTTCATAAAATAAAAAGCTCCTATACTACATTAGTTTTTTTAAGTTGTTGGAGTATAATGAATTACAATCGAAGAAGTCTTAATTTCAACTGACTATAACATTTAAAACTCAAAACGAAAAAAATGCACTTTGAATCACTAAATAACATAAAATTGTAAAAAAATGGAGATTTTGGAGATAATTGACTTTTTGGGAAGAGAATCTTAATACTTATACTTTTTTTCTTCTATTATAAAGAAGTTTTTTCGGCTTTTCAATAAGACTTCGGTCATTGAGTAGGGCAAACGCATTATAACCAGTTTTATATTGAAAATGGCGCAAGGGAGCGAAACGGCTTACGGAAACACTCGTTTTGTGCTGCCGCGTGGGCGGCAAACGTATATAGTTACAAGCACAAAACACGTGTAGCATGCTAGCATGCGATTCCGATAAGCCGTTTTCACGACTGGAAGCCATTTTTGACAGCAAGTATTTTATAATGCGGTTGTCCTGGGTCATTGAGCAGCATTTGGAGAGCCATCCTGAGAAAACTTTTCAATGCCACGAGAAATCTGATGAAGAGTGTTGAAAATCTTTCCGCCAGAAGAAGCCACCTGCCCTACTTTATCCTTGATTTCATTTGACGTTTTGTTTTCATTGGATGAATCCATAATGTTTCCGAATCCCTTTTCAAGCGACTTTGCATTCTCCCAGCTTGTGTTTATCTGCTTAGTTCCTTTCTCACTGGCAGAAATGAGCTTTTCTGATGCCCGCTGAATATCCTCAATGATAATCTTTATTTCTTTGATACTGTCAAGAATTGTATCGGAAAGTCGCCGGATTTCAGTTGCAACTATATGGAAGTTTTTGCCCGCCTCACCAGAACTTGCCGCTTCAAGCTCGGCATTAAAAGCGATGATTTTAGTTTGATCCGCAACATTATTGATAATACCCACGATGTCCCAAATGCCGTTCATTTTTGTGTTCAGCTCTTTGATACCATCCGTCGTGAGTATGTTCATGCTCTTGATTTCCTGCAAATCCCGGACATTGCTTTGAAGGGCCTCCGTACCAGAACTCACAGCTTCCGTAATCCTGTTTAAAGCCTCGCGAATTTCTTTTTCATGGTCCTGGTTGGCAAGCTTCATGACATAGTGATGACAGTTTTCCCTGCGATTAAGACCGTTGAATATCGCAATAGCCATCTGTTCGCAACTGTTATAACCACAAGCCCCACAGTTGTAGATGTCAGATTTACTGTGCTTACCCATACTGACATAAATTTGCTCAAGTTCCTCATTTGACGGAATCCTTATGAATTTCCGCATAACCGCACTTCGATCCTGATAATTGCGGTCATAAATTCCAGGCTTCCAGTATGCGTTGACAGTTTTTTCCAGTTTTTTTAGGGCAAACCTACTCGGCTTTCGACCTTTAGTTTTCCATTTTTCTTGTCTTTCCAATGCCCTGCTCTCGACCAAATTTTCCAATTCATCAAGAGGCATTTTGTTATTTATAGTTCCGCCGCCCCTGTTGCACCCCTTCTCACAATTCAAACAGTCCACGAGCTGATAAAAAGGCTTTTTACCAGATTCAAGCGTGCGGTCCAAGCCGGAAAGATATTCAAACACTGTCGGCTGACCTTCAATCTTCCTTGTCTTCGATGAAATGCCTGGAACAAAACGCTCGGCCGTTCGCATAAGACCACCAGGCGTCGAATACAATACAGCGCGTTCAGCAAGAGGATTATCGTAATCAGTCTTTGGAAACTTGTTCAAATCCACGTCATGAGTTTTGAACCAAATATCAAGGTTTTTCATCGTAACATTGTAATCACCCCTTCCGTTTTCATCGAATTCCCTTCGCTTTGCAAAACATGGAGAAATTACAGCAATTTTACAATCACTATAGTCAGGATAAAAATTGCGGATGCATTCAACAGTGTGAGCCATAGGACTGTCTGCTTTTGCCAGATACGGAATCAAATTCGGTTTATAAACTTCTATAAAACTCACCAGTGCAGGACAAGGCTGTGAAATTACAATCTGTGGATTTTCTTTTTTTATATATTCGACGTAACTTTTTGTCGTCAACTCAGCACCAAAAGCAACATCAAAGACAGCCTTAACACCAATAGACTTTAACCAGCCGTTCAGATGAAGATCTTTGTCCACAAAATTTACGGCAACGGCCGGCGCAACAATGGCAACAATAGGAACGCCTTTTTTGAGATCACTGAAAAATTCCTCTGTATCGTCTATGCCAGTTCTTGCTCCGTGAACACAAGCTTCGATACATGTGCCGCAACCAATACAAAGGTCATGATTAATAGATACATGGTCTCCCGAACCGTTGTTGCACATCTTAACAGGGCAAACGCTTATGCAACGGTGGCAATTACAACATTTCTCTGGATCCACATTTATCACGGGGCGAAGATGCTCCGAAGTTGAATATTCATTCATAAGCAAACCTAGTTAAAAGTTTTTGAAAGGACATTAAAAAAGCATACACTCTTATTATAACTATAACATAGATTCCTGAAAAAGCAAAAGAAATGTTGAAAGAATCTTAAACAGATTGAATAGATTTTTCTTTATCTCATCGTCAAAAACGTATGTCTTATATGAAAAAGATTGTTTATTCCGTAAGTTCTTGTATTATATTATAGAAGAAAAAAATTTGTTACACCGAGGAAAAAATGAATATTTACGTTGATTTTGATGACTGCCTCTGCGAAACCGCACGATATTTTTCGGAACTTATTGTGGAAATGTTCGGACTTGATATTCCGTACGAAAAAATAAAATATTTCAACCTTCAAAAATCCTTCTCCCTCTCAGACGAGGACTACGAAAAGATGATGATTCAAGCTCACAAACCGGAAGTCCTTCTGTCTTACAAAGAAACGCCGGGAGCAATCCAGACAATCAACAGATGGATTGACAAAGGCCAAGACGTAAAAATAATCACAGGCCGCCCCTTCAGCGCATTTGAAGCATCCCGCGAATGGCTTAACCGCCACGGGCTTGAGCGCGTTGAATTATTCTGCCTCAACAAATACGGCAGGGACAACTTTATAAAAGGCAGCACTTACAGCCTTGAACTCGAAGACTATTACAAAATGCACTTTGATTATGCCGTAGAAGATTCTCCACACGCATTTAAATTTTTCGAACATCTCCCAGATTTGAAAGTCATGGTTTTTGACCGTCCGTGGAACCGGGAATGTGATTTTCCAAATCAGAATTTCATACGATGTTCTGATTGGAAACAGATTGAGGGGATATTATCTATATAGGACGAATGCAGGGGGCTTTTTGCGAATTGTAAAAATTCCCCAGAATCGCTCGTAAAAGCCTCGGACGTGTTATTTATCGAATTTTGAAAACAAATCGATTCTGAGCAATTTTTTAGTTGTATTTACAATATATACAATATTTTTTATTGCATATATTGTATTTTTTACAGTAATTTCTACAATAATATTTACAATATTTTCTATTGTATTTTCTACAATATTAACAATAAAAACAACAATACTTGCAATATTTATTATTGTAGATTATATTGTAAGTACAATAAAAGTTGTAAAAGGTGGGAAAAATGAAAACAATTGCAGTCTCTATCGAAAAAGGCGGAAATGGCAAAACGACAATTTCAATGTCATTGGCTGCGGAGCTTGCAAAAAATTACAAAGTAATTTTAGTTGATGCCGACCCTCAGGGTAACTCTTCGTCAACGCTTATTAGCACCCTGCAGTACGAACTGGCAGACGTCCTTACAGGTAAATGTTATCCAAAAGAAGCCATTTTACAGACTTCTGTAGAAAATCTTTTCATACTTCCAACGGCAGGCCTCACAGATGTTGAATCAGGCTTGCGAGACTACAGAGACAGGAACGCAGCCCGAGAACCGAATGTCTTTGAGGAACTTTGTGAAGAATTCAAAAACATGGGATTTGATTACTGTATTTTCGACACAAGCCCGGCCTTTGCCGCTTTTGAAGAAAATATATATCAGGCAACTGATGAAATCATTGCAGTAATAAAACCTGATCAGTATTCGCAGGACGGTCTCGAAACTTTCAAAAACAACCTCAACAGCTTCTATCGCCGCAAGATGAAAAAACAAATAAAACCTGTCCTTAAAACCGTTGTGATGAATGATGTAAACCGTTCTCACAAAATGACAAATGATTTGCTCAAACTCTTGGGAATGCAGAACGCCTACAAAATCGTTACAGTTCCAACGGATCAGAATTTCAGAAAAGCTCAGATGGAAAAAAAGACAATTCAGCAGTTTTATTCACAAAAAACAAATCGTGAAAAGAAAGCAACTCTTGACGCAATCTCAGAGCTTGCAAAGATTGTCGAAGCAGAGTAGGCAATAATAAAGGGAGGAAATTATGGCATTAAAAAAGTCTGCACCTGTAGAAAGTGAATCATCAAAATCATCACTTTCACCAGAACTCATGAGTCAGTTTCAGAACAATTTTGCTTCAACACCTGTTGTAGAAAACGAGACTACTGCTGAATCAACAGAAGAACCTAAAAAAACGGCAAAAAAGCCAAATTATAAAAATATATTCAACGTCCATATGGGAACAGGCGATAAAGCACGCTTAAAGACTTTCTGTGCGGCTCATGAAGTTCCAATCAATACATTCATTCTTTTTGCAATTGAACATCTGATTGATGAAATAGAAGAAGGCAAGTGTACAGTTTCAAAAAGCGGTATTCGAACCATTAAGAAAGAGGTATAAAAATGGGACGAAAAAGAATAGAAAGTGAGAATACCAGTTTAATACCTTTGGATAATTCAACAACAGAATTATTCAGGTCTTTTAAGCCAGAAACAATAGCACCAGCTCTCTACATGAGCTATATTCCAAGTTTTTTTACAACAGCATCGTTACCTTTCAAAAATGTAAATAAAACAACATTTACACGAAAGGGAAGTCAGGGTGTCACATTGACACTCACTTCTCCTACAAACGTTCCTTTTGGAAAGTTCGGCCGGCTTCTTCTCAGCGTTCTTACAACTCACGCGGTTCTCTCAAAAGAAAAAAATGCACCCGTGATGATTGAATATCGCTCACTTGCAGATTTGCTCAAAGAATTGCAGCTTCCCAAACAGAGAGGCAAAGAAGTAAAAGAACAGCTTGAATGTTTTAAGAACGCCGCATTTTGTTTTGAGCAAAGAATTGAAACACTCCAGGCAGGCTATCTTTTCGAGGATATAATGGAAAAACCTTATCCGAAAGGCGATGTCCGAGTAGAAACAGTAACAACAGGCAATATCCGGTTTACAACTGGTGTTCAATATCAAAAGGTAACAGATACAAACGAAAAAAACGGATCTTGGGTTGGAAATTTCAAGATTTTGCTTTCTGGGGAATTTGCTGCTTTTTGTCAGGAACATGCCGTTCCAATTAATTACTCGGTTTATAAAGAAATTTCCAGTGCTGCTGGAAAGGACATTTATGCATGGCTGGTTTATCGAAATAATGGTCTCAAAGATAAAGTTTTCATTCCGAGAGAAAAGCTTGTCGAGCAGTTTATGCCGTTAAGTGATGAAAACGACAGAAAACTTCTGAGCGTTTATTATAGCCGAATAATTGATGAAATTAAAAATATTAAGGAAAAGTATTATCCAGAATTAAAAGTAGATGTCACCTCAGCAGCAGGTATAACTTTGTATAAAAGTCCTACACCAATTCTTAAGGATGATACAAGATATGCTTTGATTACATCAAATATATAAGGTAACAAGATTGTTGTAATAAATAGAGGTAACAGTTTTGTTGAATAATACTGTAGTTATAAACATTTCCACAGCTTCTATTATTAGACTAAATTTATATTAGAATTTATTAGATATAATAGAAGAAACTACAAAGTTGTTACCTTTTTCATCTAAACTGTTACCTTGAATTATTTTTGAACAACTTTCTTCTATTATAAATATAAAGTATTAAGGCTAAAATTTGTCAAATTTCATCAAGATTGTTACCTTCACATAGAGTTTTCAACAGGAAAATGTGGATAAAGTCAACAAAGTTGTTACCTTATAATACAACAATCCTGTTACCTTCAAAGCGAGAAAATCTGACAGAGAATGACATAACTTCGCTTAAATATCAGATTATAAAGTGATTAGGTAACAGTTTTGTTATAAAATGGTGGGGGAAATGCTTTCTGGTAATTCAGCAATCTTGTTACCTTTTTTTAAGAGCTTTGTTACCAATTGCTTAGTAGAAGTGTTACCATTATGTAAAAGACTTGTTCCTTAGTTTTTAGGACTTCTGTTACCTTCTATTTATTTTTTAGAAAGTTTATTACCGTCGTTTTGATAATTTTCATAAAGGTTTTTAAAGTCTCAAAATGCCTTATTATTCAACAGAACTGTTACCTTATAATTCAACAATCCTGTTACCATTTATTTTTATTCCTTTTTTTAAGAGAGTTGTTACCATTAATTGGATAATTCAACAAACTTGTTACCTTTTAGATGAGGAAATTTATTCAAAAATGGCAGAAATTCATGAAAATATCAGTTTATAAGGAAATTAGGTAACAAGTTTGTTGTAAAAGGGTGGGGGAGTGCTCTTTTTTTATTCAACAAAACTGTTACCCTTTATTTTTCTTTTTTTAGGAGATTTGTTACCATCGATAGGATAATTTATAGATAAAAACTGTCGGCTTCGTTGCGTCCTGCAATTCCACCGGTTTTGAGCAGTACATTGCGGACTCTGGCAAGAATTACTTCCGGCGAATCATAAGGCTTTGTCAAAAAGTCAGCGGCACCTAACCTAAGGCTTTGGATTTCGCTGGATTTATTGGAAGTCAAAACAATTACAGGAATCTCAGAGATAAGCGATTCTTCATTTAGTGTTTTTAAGACTTCTGTTCCGTCCATAACCGGCATAAGCAAATCCAGCAGGACAAGAGAAATCGCAGAATTATTTGAATGAATCTTTTCCATTTGTGGCGTATAAAACCTTGTATTCTGACTGAATTATGTTACCAAGAATCTCACGGTTTATTGCTTCGTCGTCTACGATAAGAATCGTTCTTTCAAATAAATCATCCATGTGAATTATATATCGATTCATACGACTTGGCGACAAATTTTTAATATAAACTGAAAAAAAAGTTGAATTTTATATTTACAGAACAGTGAAAAACAAGCGCAGCAGAAGATTTTGCGGCTTAAAAAAATTCTTATTTATTGTTTAGCCTTTTTTTAAAATCGTTCGTATAAATAAATATAAGCTGTTCTTGCCTGAGACTTTGGCACGGCGGCTAAAGAAAAACTGATCTGATGAAAAAATTTTTTTTAGTCAGAATGGAGGTCTTTTATAATGAAAAAAGCATTAAAAGTTGGTGTAATTTTGGCCCTGATTGCTTTTGCGGCCACAAGTTTCAGTGCATGTTCAAATGGAGATGATGAATCTGATTCTGGAGACAAAACTGTAAAGACATTTGCTGGTGTTAAGGTTGTTAATGCAAGTCTTAACGATACTACAAATTTGGAACTTGAAAATTACAGTTATAAAGTTGTTTTTGCTGTTTCTGCTGAAAAAGGTGAGGAATGGGAAGCTTCTATCGCTTATGATGAAGATGACAAGATTGAACTCAGCGAAAGCGAAATTGACGGCGTTGAGGCATCTGAAATCTACGAACTTGGATATTTGTCTGGAAATAAAGGTTCTGGAAAAGGATTTTTCACACTTTTCGTAAATGAAAACGAGAACAGTGGTACACACGAAGCAACAATCACAGTCAATTATAAGGGAGCTACACCTGCAAAAACTGTTGAACTTACTCAGAAAGCTGCCAGCACAAACGGTGCGGAAGAAAATCCACGACAGAAACAGTTCATCGGTTACGGCTACAATGCCCGCCAGGGATACGTTTCTTCAACTGCCCGCAAAAAGGAAATCTTCAAGACTACAGAGCTTGTCAGCGATGGAATTGAAATTTCGGATGAGGACGGAGACACAGAAACAGTCAGAATCGAATTCACCGATGATGGAAATAGTGTCACTTACAGGGAGGCGACAGGCTCTAATGTTGCCGAACTTGAATCTTCTCTTAACGCCACCGTGAATGGCACACTCGAATTTAACTGGGGCGGCTTTTCAAGCGAACTTGAATCACATTCGGAATGGACTCACAAAAATAACTCAAACTATCAGTATGCCTGGACAGATATTAACTTGGATGCATGGACTGCGATTTTGAACGCATCTGCGGCAACCCGTGCGCGAAAAGCTATTATGAGACCTTCTGCATACAATGCAATCAACGGTAAGTCGCCGTACTATCCTTCTACCAATGCTGGCTTTAAGCAGCTTGTAAAAGATTACGGAACTCATGTTGTCGTTGGCGGAAAGCTCGGCGGTAAGGTAAATATCACCATGGAAGCCAACACAGAGAACATGGAAGGCACATTTGATGCCGGCTGTATGATTAAGGCAAATTTCTCGGAGCTTTTTGGCGGCAATGCCACGCTTGAAAGCACTGTCGATTCCAGCTACAAAAAAACGCTCAGAAATGAAAAAGACAAATTCACATTCTCTGGCTCAACCCGCGGCGGCAACAAGGAAAATGCCCTCGATATAACCGCTCTTATCACAAACCGCGAAGGAACTGCCGGAGGAAATGCCGACACATTTGTTGGCTGGCAAAAATCATTCACCGCAAGCGATGACTGCGTGTTTATCGATTTCAACAATATTGGTGACGACCTTGTGCCGCTCTACGATCTCATCGATTTCAATGGCGATGTGGACATGGATGCTGCAAAAGCACGCAAAACTGCCATGAAAGAGTACTTTGAAAGCGAGCAGTTTCTCAAAGACTTTCCCGTCGTAAAGCAGAGCAGCTATGTCACCGTGGCTCCTACAAAAATTACCATTCCTACTTTTGATGAAAGCGATTCTAATGCTTCTCTTATAAAGAATATTACAGCGAGCAGTGGCGGTTCTATTGTTGCAGTTGCATGCAGCGAATTCATTCCTGAACTCAATTCGGTAAAACGTGTCACCGTTGTTTATCCTGCAGTAAACAACGAGATATTCTGGAATATGGGAGTGTTCCCAGGAGACGCCGATCATAATTATACTCCTTATTCTGTGGGCTGGGATGGCTCTACTGCTATTTTGAGCAAACGTACAATTGTAAATTCAGACGATGACGACACTGAGAACAGCACAGCAACGCCTATTACCGAGTTGTATGTTAACGAAACCGCACTGAGCACACTGGTACCTGATTATCTTTCCGATACCGTGAAAAGTAATATTAAGGAAGCCGTTACTGCAGAGCGTAAGGTTGATTTTGGTGGCAACGGAACATATAGTCTGGTAAAGATTCAGAACAACATCTACATACGCGACTACTATAAGGGAACTGTATTTACCGACGGAACAAGCTATGACGGTCAGGGACATGAGGATGCGAAAGTGCTTGTGGACAGCTACAAAATACGCTCTGGAAGTGATGCGACTGGCTCTCTTCCTGGCGGAATCCACTATTATCCGTCATATGTGTATTCAAACAAGGCAAGGCATACATTCGCGCCTGATGGTTGGGAACTTCCTTATGACACGGAAGTGAAGGCTCTTATTGACAGCCTGAACTCGATTCAAAACAAAAGCGGAACTGTGGCCGGAATGTTCATGAAAGACGGCGTGCTTGGTTTGAATCTTGAAAAGACTGGTTATGTGAGCTACAAGGATGAGAGTTCGGCACTGCCCTGGTGGAGCCATGAAGATGTTGATTCAAGCATCTTTGCCACATACGCCGCTAACGAATCAGGGGCTCTTTACACTGAATATGTATACTGGCATGCAACACGGACGGTGGTTTCAGTAAATTCCGGTAGTGTTACCAATGTCACGAAGAATTTGACTTTCCATTACAACGGATACTCATGGGGAGACAGCTCCATCCTTTATTCTCCGCGGGGTCCCTGTATGCCGGTTATCTTGCGCCAGAAGTGCGAGTAAAAAACACGGTCATTCTGAGGAAAATTCACATGTCATGTTGAGCGAAGCGAAACATCTCAAGAGCAAGTTGCTTGTAACTAGAGATTCTTCGCTACGCTCAGAATGACCGTTCCCCTGAGTTTGTTTCAGGGACTGAAATCTAAAAGAATCCGCTGAAAAAAAAGGATTTTGAAATCATCTGTGCTTTGGATTACGCAGAAGGTGCAGAAGAACCGCTTGATTGGTGGAATTCTCTGGGCGTAACATTCCGCTTCGTTGACGGAAAATATGTAGCATGGGATTCCGAAAACAACTAGACACATTTTATAGGAGACATTTTTATGAAACGAACAAAATTTTTTGCCAGTGCAATTGCACTCACTTTTGCGATGAGTTTGGGATTTATTTCCTGCTCAAATGATGATGATGACAATAACACTTCTGCCGAAAAGAGCGAGGCTCAGGAAGAACTTGAAAATTCGGCTTTCAGCGTTTTGCGTTCACTTTGCAACCTTGCCGAATACGATGAAAACGCCGCAACAGACGAGGACGGTGCATACACCGGCGTGGAGACGCTTCCTTCAAACTGGCAGAGCATCAAATTCACCTGCGACCAGGGCTATGTACTCGGCGATGATAAAACAGTGCGCTCAATTGCGGCATCTGGTATCGACGACGCTCGTGCTTTCTTCTCTGACATGATTGGCGAGAGCGTTGAGGACGACAGCTATACTTGGACTTGCCCAGGCTTCGGAACGCTTTCTTACAAAGAGGTCACAGGCAATGATGACCTCTACGCCACCGTTTATGTTTCAATCGATGTGCTTCCGGGCGTGACTCAGCTCAATTTTGTTCCTCTTGATGCAATCACAGCTGCGGCTTCCGAAAACAGCTACAAAGGCACACCGTACTACAGTGCCGGCGATATAATTCAGCGCAAAAAGGACGAAACTTACTGGATTTGCGTTCGTCCGGCGGGCGGCCCTTTAAACAAGGACAAAAGCTACTGGATTTGCCTTAATCCCTATGACAATAAAGAAAAATGTCTCATTACCGGAGAAACAAAGAAAGTCACGATAAATCTTACAGATGAAAGAGGAGACTTTACAGGCGAGACTGAAAAACAGACATGGAAGTATGCGAAGAACCTTATGTCACTCAAAACTGCGCAGGCAGCGGCCTTCACATTCTTGTGCATTGCTAACCCAGAAACAAACACTATTTTTGACGGATGTACACAGGCATACAACAACCTCAAAAACATTGGCTTTGATCTGCTTCAGCTTTCGGCAGGTGGAAGACAGGATAGTGGTGAAATTGACGAATATACATTGAACAATATGGCAGCATTCTGCTTTGTATATGGCAAGCCGAAAAATGATTCAAAACGCTCGGAAGATGCAGATGTAAAATATGTGCAGCCATATCTTCTTGTCAACGGTGCAAAGGGAACTGAAAGCAAACTTTTAGCAGATATAAAAACACTCAGAACAATTAATGAAAATCCACTTTCTTTGTTCTCTGTAACTGACAAGCATGATTTAGCATATTGTGTATGTTGCGAAGGCTTATTAGATGATCACTCCCCATATAATTACGAGGATTATCTTTTCAAGTATTCGCCAAAAAATCTTACCTTTAGTAACATAAAAAAACTTGTAGATATGAGTGTACCTATTGCTCCTGTTATGACGATAGAGCTCTGCATCAATGACAACAAGGGCAAGGCAGACGCACCCAAAAAGCCGAGCAGCGCGTATGAAGACTGCTTTGTGCAGCGTAACGATAGTGCCACTCAGTTTGACTATTGGGCAGCACGGCAGAACACAAAGCTGAGTATTGACGGCGTAGAAGCCAGCTGGCAGAAAGAATAGGAAATTATAATGAAACGAACGAAATTTTTTGCGGGGGCTATAGCCCTCACCCTTGCGATGGGGTTGGCTCTTGCCTCATGCTCGAACGATGATGATGAAGATTCAACAGAAACTGTAAACACAGACACTACGGACACCGACAACAGCACAGAAGCTCTTGAAAGCACAGCATTCAACCTTCTGCGCATCCTCTGTTCCATCGACAGCGATGAAGACGACATGGAGGAGCTTCCTGAGAACTGGGAATCAGCATCCTACACAATCGACGAGGGGGCTGTAATCGGTGAAGATGAAGATACAGTTTATTCACTTCCATGCTGTGATTCTGATGATGCCCTTGAGTATTTCTCTGACCTTATCGGACAACCCATTTCATCTGATGATTTGACGAACGGAAGCTATGAATGGACTTACTCAGGTCTTGGCTCTCTCACTTTCACAAAAGACAGCACGGAAGATGATTCGCTTTTTGCCACAATAACTTTCAATGTTCCTTGTCTTGCAGGCAAAATCACCCAGCTCAAATTCATCGACAGTGAGGCTTTTGCTTCTGCGGCCTCGGAAAACAGCTATAAAGGAAAGCCCTACTTTGGAGCGGGAGACATCATCAAGCGAAAAGAAAAGAACGATGAGTATACTTACTGGATGTGCGTTCGACCAGCCGGCGGCAATTTGTTGAAGGACAAGAGCTATTGGGTATGCCTGAATCCTGAGGAAAAAAATATATTTACAGAAAAACAAGAATCTGTAACTCTTTATTCAGCAGACAACAAAAAAGTTTCAAAAAAATGGAAGCTCGCAAAAAACCTTATGTCGTTAAAAACCGCAAAGGCTGCATGTCACACATTCGCCTCTATTGCAAATACTGATGATTTGTGGGCGCTGGATAACGCAAATGATGAGATAAATACATATTTGACCAACACGCTGAAAATTGATTTGAAGGCTCTGGCAATAATGCCTGATGAATTCTGCTTTGCCTATGGAAGCTACACAAAAGATAAAAAGCGCATCACAAGCGGAAAAAATCAGAATGCATATACACAGTATGTTCAGCCATTTTTGATTGGAAAACTCTCTAAAGATGACGACGGCAATGTAAAAGAAGTGATAGCGACAGTCAAAGCAGGCACAAAAACAATGTATTCTGCTACTGACAATTATGATATGAAATATGCGAATCAGATTGGAATTAGGACCATTTATGGGGATGATGCTGATTTTGATTACAGCGAATTCTTTCAACGTACTACCGACGATTGTGAATTCGAGACTAGTACAATTATAAGACAAGGTGAAGAAATTTTGGCTATTGCCTCATACCAGTATTATCGTATTACTCCATACGGGAATGGCAACGCAGAACAAGGTACAGACCGCCATTTCATCTTCTTCAGCCCGGAACTTTGCATAAAGGACAACAAGGGAACTGCTTCTGAAGCAAAAAATCCTTTGGGAAGCAAGTACGAAGTAGTGTACCGTGCCGCAGACAATGGTACCAACTGGAACTGGTGGGATTCCCTTGCTACAACAAACCGCTATGTAGACGGCAAACTGACGGACTTTACAAAGGAAAACAAATAGGTTGAAGTGCTTTTATGGAGATTAAAATGAAAAGAACAAAATTTTTTGCGGGCATAGCAGCCTTTGTATTTACAGCAGGATTGGGACTTATTTCCTGTTCAAACAATGATGATGATAATTCTGAAAATATAAGCACTGCGTCACAGAGCGTTGATGATGCGGCATATAGTGTAATTCGATCGCTCTGCGACCTTACTCAGTATGACAGTAATGCAGTGCAGTCGGACGACGAAAAAGATTACATCGGCGTGGAAACTCTTCCTGCAGACTGGAAGAGCATGAAGTTTGTCTGCGACCAGGGCGTGGTTCTTGATGATACAAAACCGACCGTCTATTCAATCGCCGTCAACAACACCGATGACGCAAAAGAATTCTTTTCTTCAATGATTGGCGAAAGTGTGAAAGATGATTCTTACACCTGGTCTTGCAAGGGATTGGGTAGTCTTTCTTTTTCAGCTGTTACAGGTGATGAGGATTTGTTTGCGACGCTTTCCGTCAATATCAGCGTTCTTCCTGGTGTGACTGAAATCCGCTTTGTTCCGATTGAATTCATTGATGCGGCAAAAGCTGAGAACGCCTCATCATTCATTGTTCCATACTATGATGCTGGAGATGTCATCAGGCGAACAAAGGACAACACATACTGGATTTGCGTTCGTCCTGCTGGCGGAGCCATGAAAAAAGACAAGAGCTACTGGATTTGCCTTAATCCGGGAAACATCATTGAATCTGAAAAAAAGACATACTCAAACTTGAAATATAATGGTCAGACATATTCGCAGACATGGACTTACGCAAAAAAATTGATGTCGCTTAAAACTGCGAAAGCCGCTTATCATACATTTGCCCTGATTACAGGAACCAAAGAAGGATCTTACATCTACAACTACATGAAGCAGCAGCTTGGTGATGATATTGCGAAATTGGGCTTTGAAAGTGACGGATACTTAAAATTCTGCTTTGCCTACGATGGTCCTAAAAACGATTCTGCACGGGCGGGGGTAAAGCTTGCCCAGCCTTTTATCAGCGGTTACACACATTATGCTGATTCCTCAGTTGCAACAGAATGGGGCTGGGACAAACTTGCGACAGAGTACATCTATGTTCATTTTTCAACGGGGTATGCAAGTCAAAACAACATTACGAAAGAGAGTTATCCTAAATTTCTTTTTTCGCTGACAGATGACTATGATGCTGTCCACTTGAGTAAAAACTTCAATGTGAATTTGGATAATTCAGAATTTATTAATAATGCTTACGACTATAAGGAATATCTTCAGACTTATAATCCGTCAACTGGCTTTATGTTTGAGACTGAAAAAAAATATCTTGAGGATGTTCTAGATTACAGTGTGATTATTAGTCCTGAGCTTGTCATTAAAGACAACAAGGGAAATGCGGAAATTGCGAAACGTCCTGTAAAAGATAAGGATTATGAGGATGTTTGCACGCTCGACTATGTAGAGGGAAGCTCTTATGAGCCTCTTGACTGGTGGGATTCCCTTGGTGTGACAGTCCGCTATGTAGACGGCAATTGGGTCAAGTGGGACAATGAAAATAAATAGCAAGTAGAAAAATAACTTCCCAATTATGGCACTGATTTATTCTTAACTGAATGAATCAGTGTTTTTTTTTAGCCTTTTCAAAATATCGTTCGTATAAATAAGAGAAAGGTGCTTATTAAAACTAAAATATTTATGGCATCTTCATGGAGAATTTATTTATATGAAAAGAACAAAATTTTTTGCGGGCATAGCAGCCTTTGTATTTACGGCAGGATTGGGGCTTATTTCCTGTGCAAACAATGATGATGATTCAACTTTAGAAAAATCTGAAGCCGATATTGAACTTGAAAACTCTGCTTTTACAGCACTTCGCGCACTGACAAATCTTGCTGAGTATGATGAAAATGCAGAAAAAGATGAGGACGGAATTTACACTGGTGTTGAAACATTACCTTCAAACTGGAAGAGCATAAAATTCACCTGCGACCAGGGGTATGTACTTGGTGAAGATGACACAGTGCGCTCAATTGCGGTAAGTGGTAAAGATGATGCCCGTGCATTTTTCTCAGATATGATTGGCGAAAATGTAGAAGATGATTCTTATACATGGAATTGCCCTGGTTTTGGTACCCTTGCATACAGTGAAGTAAGCGGCGACGATGATTTGTACGCCACCGTTGATGTTGCAATCGATGTGCTTCCTTCCGTAACAAAACTCAACTTTGTACCACTTGAAGTAATCACAAGTGAAAATGCAGAAAACAGTTTCTCTGGAGTTCCATACTATCATGCTGGCGATATCATCATGAGAAAGAGCGATGAAACTTACTGGATTTGCGTTCGCCCGGCTGGTGGTCCACTTCGTAAAGACAAGAGCTACTGGATCTGCTTCAATCCCTACGACAAAAAAGGAAAGTGCCTTATTACTGGTGAAACAAAAAAAGTTACAGTAAATGGCGAAAAAGCTACCTGGAAATATGCAAAGAACCTGATGTCTCTCAAAACAGCAGAAGCAGCATCCTTTACATTCCTCTGCATCGCGAATCCGATAACAAATAAGATTTTTGATGGTTGTGAGCAGACAAATACAAATCTTAAAAATATTGGTTTTGATTTGCTTCAGCTTTCTTGCGGAGGAAGGCTGGAAAGCGGCGACGTTGATGAATATACACTTGAAAACATGGGTGTCTTTGCTTTTGCATACGGTAAGCCGAAAAATGATTCAAAGCGCCCTAGATCATCGGAAGTAAAATATGTGCAGCCCTATCTTTCTATAAGTGGTAGCGCAGGTTCAGAAAAAGCATGTGACGCAGCAATAAGAATTGCAAAAAACGCAGCAGACGGAGAAATCTGGCTTAGTTCTGTGACTGATAGGCATGATTTGGCTTATGTAGAGGCCGAGGGGTTGCTTGATGATGAAAGCCCTTACAATTATGAGGACTATCTTTTTGAATATCTGCCAAATAACATTAAGTTTGCAAATATTAAAAAACTTGTTGGCATTAACAATCCTTTTGCCGCTGCCCTGACAATAGAATTGTGTATCAATGACAATAAGGGTAAAACTCAGGCTAAAAAACCAAGCAGTGCCTATGAAGATGTGTTCGTTGCTGCAAATGACAGCGGAAGCCAGTTCGATTATTGGGCAGCACGCCAGAACACAAGTCTGGTTGTAGACGGAAAGGAAGCTAGCTGGCAGAACGAATAGCTTTTAAATCATAACACTGATTTATTCCCAACTGAATGAATCAGTGTTTTTTTTAGCCTTTCTGTGAAATCATTCGTATAAATATCTGTAAAGCATTTTCAAAAATAAAGTGCCCTTATGGAGATTGAAATGAAAAAAACAAAAATTTTTGCAGGATTTACCGCCTTTGCATTTGCAGTCAGCCTGGGATTTCTTTCGTGCTCAAACAACAACGATGATGATGACGAAAAAGAAGTCACTATTTATGATACAAAGGACAATCTTGTTTCATCTGAAAGCATCGCATTTAACATTTTGCGCGACTTGTGTGATTTGAAAAATGAAGAAGGGGATGAAGAACTCCCTGACGGCTGGGCGACAAAGTCATTTGAGTCCGACATCGGAACGACATTTCCTGAGGTAATTCAGAGTGACAGCACAGTCCGTTATGTCGCCTGCGAAAGTGCAGATGCTGCTGCCGAATATTTCCACGAGCTTATCGGAAGCGACTCAAATTCATGGTCTGATTCAAAAGCCGGAACCTTCACTTTTGAAAAAGCTGATTCTACAGATGATGAAGATTTGTATGCGACTTTGACAGTAAAAAGCGAAAGAGTCAAAAATCTTTCAGCCCTCAAATTTTATTCTGCTGAGGGAATCAAAGCTTCTGTCGGTGAAAATAGCGGTAATGTGACTTACTACCATGCAGGCGACATCGTTTCCAGAGATTCTGACGGCACTGTATGGATGTGCGTAAAACCTGCTGGCGGCCCGTCAAACGAAAAAAACAGCTACTGGATGTGCCTCGACCCGTTTGCAAAAAAAGGAAAAAAAGCAGGAAATTGCATCATCAAAGAAGACAACGAGAATGTTTGGGTTTCATACGATAGAAGGCTCATTCCAAAAAACTGGGTCTATGCTAAAAATCTCATGTCGTTTGATACGGCAAAGGCGGCTTACCACACTTTCAACGCCCTTTACAGCGAAAACGGCACTAACGCACAGTCCGTGTACAATGCCATCAAAAATCTTGGCTATGACATAGGCAATCTCTCGAATGACGGCGAAAACTTCTGCTTCGCTTTCGGCAGTCCGAAAAATGACAAGGTTCGCGTGTCTCGGCTGGCTCGCGATTCGTCTGATGATATAAAAATTAATTCTCAGACAACCTATGTTCAGCCTTTCTTTATTGGAAAAGTCGGCTCTGAAGATTTTATTGAGACTGCTTCTGAAAATTACAGCACATCTTCTGGTGCTCAGACAATGCTTGCTGTAACCGATGCTTATGACATTAATTATCTTGAGTCCTTTTATACCGATTACATGAGCTATATCCTTAAGGTGTCAGATGATGAAAACGACGGATACACTTATCTTGACTACATTCACACTGTTGAAAATGGTAATTTGGTCTATAAGGGAACTTTCACCTGGATGAAAAATGTTGAACCTCAGAAGCATCCTGAAACACCTTCATATCCGTACCACATTATTTTTAGTCCGGAACTTACAATTAAAGATACTGGAACAAAATCTTCTGCTTTTACAGAGATTTACATCAGTGGTGAAGAAAACGCCTTTGATTACTGGAGTTCGCTCTAACGCTGAATTTTAAATGAGCATGGCACATAGAAATTTTACTTTTTTTGTGCTATGCTCTTTTTTATGCTTGCTAATAAAGATACGGTTTGTTTAAAAAAAAGAATTTCGTCTCTTTTTACACAGGCTTTTTCAATCCTGCTGATTTTTTCGTTTATATCCTGCACGGGAGATGCTGACTCTTCTGAATCGGGAAACTCAAAAATCTCTGAAAAACTTGTAATCGTCTTTCATCTTCCAAATGGTCTGGGTGACAATTCCTACATGGACATTCTGGCTTACGGAATTCACAAGGCCGCGGTAGAGAACAATCTTCTGGTTTATGATGTTACTCCTGACAGCATGGGAGAAGTTGCAATAGAAAATATGCAAAAAGTGTTCGCATCTTACCGGGAGATAATCGGTGCCGAAGAAAATGCCGATGTTTCCGTGCTCTTCATCTTTGCAAACGAAGGGTATCTGGACCTGCTGAGCCTCAAAGAAGAATTCGGGGAGTATTTGTCTTCTGCTGAAAATCCCTTTACATATCTGCTCTTTGAGTCTGAAGAAATTCCAGTCGATTCGGCTTCGCTCGATGAAGAAAATGACTTGTCTGTTCTGAGCACTGTCTATATGCCGCTTTATGGAGCGTCATACCTTGCGGGAAAGGCTTCGAAGGAGCTTCTTTCTTCAAAAACAAATCCGCGGGTGATTACTTTGCTTGCAAATGATTATATGCGTCCTCAGGTAGACGGAATGATGGGCTTTTCGGCGGGGTACGGAAGAGCTTATGATGGCACTACTGATTTAATCTACAATTACTATGATGCGGAAAAACAGGAAGTAGAGGCCATAAAAACCCTTGATTTCATTGTGGAGACGATTAATAGTCAGGCAGAAGACGGTGATATATATGGGTTTAACAGTCAGGATACTGCATATCTGCTTGCCTATAACAACGACTTTAACCCCTTTGACTTGTATTTTCCGATTTGCGGTGGAAGCATTCACGGTCTTTTGCGTTATAACCGGGAGAGGGGAAAAAAATCCTTTTATACAGTCGGAATGGACTCCGACATGAGCGGATATACCTCACAGGTGCCTTTTTCTGTAGTCCGCCATGTGGATAAGGCAGCTGAGCTTTGCATAAAGCAGTGGCTAAAAGACGGCAAAATACCGCATTTTCAGAGACTCGGGCTCGAAGAGGGCTACACTGAACTGGTGGTTTCAGGCGGCTATGAAAAGCTTTCGGAGACTGTAGCGAATAATCTCTCGGAAGCTATCGAAATGGAGAAAAAATTCTATGAAAATCAAGACGAAAATTCAGAAAGCGGCATTTAGTTTTATCTCCATCTTTTTAATTTTGACTTCTCTTGCAGCCTGCAAAAATGATGATGACTCATCTTCAAATTCCAATGCTTCATTTGAAAAAGTGAATGTTGCCGTTGTTCTTCCCCTTACCGAAGGAAGTATTGAATCCCAGCGATTCAGACGGATTGCGAAGTGGTATCTTTCGACCCTTGAGCGCGCGACAACTCTTTATTCAACGCCTTTTACCCTTAATATCGAATGGTACGACGAGAACAATCAAAATCTTGAGGAACTTGCGACAAAACTTTCTGCCCGCACTGACCTTATTGCCATCATCGGTCCGATGTATTCAAGTCATGTCCAGACTTTTGCGGACAAGTGTTATGAAACAAAAAAGACGATTATTACCCCATGTGCATCAAGCGAAACGGTTATCCGAGCCTATGCGGTAAATTCTGCCGTTAAGAACAGCAAGGTTCCTTTTTTATGGAGCCTTACTGAGTCCGATGTTTCCCAGATTGAGGCGATGCTCTCAAAAGTAAGTGCGTACGGCGGCAAAAAAATCGCGATGATTTCAAGTGCTGATGTTTATGGAAAGACTTTTTTTGACTGGGTTCCATTCCTTGCCACGGAGTTTAATCTTGAGCTTGTGAAAAATGTTGTTTATGTGACTGATACCGTAAAAAAAGAATATGAATCGGGAACTGAGCCGGTCAGCCTTGAAGAAGCGTCTCAGACAGTCATAGATTCTGGGGTTGATTTTGTTTTGTGCGCATTTTCTTCCTGTGAAGATGCCGAAATATTGCTGAAAAAGCGTTCGACTGCCGGTGACAGCGCGCCCCGGCTGATTTTTTCAGACACTGCTTTTGAAGACAAGCTTCTTTCATTTATTGAAGAAGATAGCAGTCTTGCGGAGGGAGTAGAGGGAACCGCTCCCTATGCTGATCCTGAAAGCGCCTTTGTTGTAGATTATATGGCGAGATTTGGCGAAAATCCCATGCTTGGAGAGGCACATTTTTTTGATTCACTTCTTTTGTGCTCTTATGCCGTAGCTGCTTGTTTTCGCAACAAAAAAAACGGAGAAGCGGATGCGTTTAGTAATACAAAAGTAAACGAAGAAATCCGGAAAATGAACGATGCGAGTGCAGGAAAAGAATACGCCTGGAATCTGGTAGGCATGATTGTCGCCCTAAAAAATCTGGATAAAGGGGTTTATACAAATCTTTGTGAAGCCACCGGACTTTTGGATTTTGACAAGGAGACCCTTACTTCGGCTCTTTATAGTATTTATGTTCATTGGAGCGTTGTTGATGGGAGATTCGTACCCTTGGAATTCACTTCCACCGAGGACAACTCTCATTCAACTGGTAACCGGGCAAGCTGGGAGTGGATTGCAAGCTTTGACGATAACGAAGATGTTGAGGACAGCGAAAATTCCAGCGTGACTTACGGCGATATGGAAAGTCAGTGGGCTGTGATCGTGGCGGCTTCTACCACATGGCCGAATTACCGTCACCAGGCGGATGCGCTTTACATCTATCAGCTTTTGAAAAAGAATAATTTCCCGGATGACCACATAATTTTGATTATGGCGGACGATATTGCCGATCACAGCCGGAACAAGCGTAAAGGGGAGGTGATTGCCCGCCTTGACGGAGAGAATCTTTACAAGGATATGGAGATTGACTATCTTCTTGAGGAACTTTCTGTTGAGGATATGTCAAATATCATGCAGGGAAGGAGCATTGAACTTGAAAAACGAGAAGCCCTTCGAGAAAAACATTCTTATCTTGTAGAAAGCCCGACAATCCTTAACAGCGACGACTCTTCGAATATCATCTGGTTTTGGTCTGGGCACGGTGTCAATATCAATGGTAGCAGTGAGAACGGATATTTTGTATGGGAAGGCAAAAATTCAACTTCGAAAGGATTTACAACAGATTTGATGAAGCAGACTCTTGAAGCCATGGAAACAGGGGAGGACGGTAAAAAACATTTCCGCCAGCTGTTGATTCTCACAGAAACTTGCTATTCAGGAAGCGTCATGCACATCTGCGAAGGAATTGAGGGTGTGCTTGCATTCACTGCGGCAAACGGCTCAGAAACATCGCTCGCGGACCTCTATAGTGTTGAGCTGAAAGTCTGGATTTCAAACCGTTTTACAAAGAACTTCTTTGACTATTATATGGAGAATAACGATTCAAATCCTGTCTATTCAGATCTCTACAAATATCTCGTCAAAAACACGATTGGCTCCCATGTTCGTCTCTTCAACGGCTCGAATTTCGGCAATTTGTACACTCTTGGCCCAAAAGAACTGATTGAATACGAGAAAGATTAAAAAAGTAAGTAGCCTGAATGTCGAGTTTTGTAAATTTTCAGATATTGCAAAAAAAACGACGTGAAGAAGTGGAACGGCTTACGAAAACACTCAGTTTGTGCTGCCGCGTAAGCGGCAAACGTATATAATTACAAGCACAAACTGCGTGTAGCATGCTAGCATGCGATTTCGATAAGCCGTTTTCACGACTGGAAGTCGTTTTTTTTGATATAGCCAATGAACTTCAAAACTCGAATTTAGGGCTTAAATTTTTATTATTAGCCTTTTCTCTTGTAACTTTCCTTTCTACCTATTTGTTATATAGGTAATAAATAGGTTTTCAGATATGTCTTTAATTATTTTAAAAATCAGCGGGATGACCTGTATAAACTGTAAGACCCGAATTGAAAATGCACTTACGGTTTTAGAAGGTATCAAAAAAGCTGATGTCAGTTGGAAAAAGGGAATGGCCGACATTGAATATGATGAAGAAAAAATCAGCCTGAATGAAATACAAAAAATCATAGAATCACTGGATTACAAAGTTGAAAATAGCGGGGATGGAAAATGGAAAAAATCACTGAGTCGGGTGCTGATTAATATCACTTACCTGATTATTATAACTTTTCTTTTTCTTATCCTTCAGAAAACTGGTCTTTTAAATTATCTTGCTCCTGCTCAAACTGCTGACTCAAAAATGAGTTACGGTCTTCTTTTCCTTACGGGCCTTTTTACTTCTGTACACTGCATTGCTATGTGCGGAGGAATAAATCTGTCGCAAAGTCTTGGTGGTAAAAGGGCTGTAATAAAATATAATTCGGCAAGAATTTTGTCTTATACTTTGATTGGTCTTGTTCTGGGGAGTCTTGGAGTTTTTCTTGGAACGGCTGGTAAAAACATTGATGGAAGCATTATGATTCCTTTTTCTGTGCAGTCAGTTTTAAAGCTGGTTGCCGGAGTTTTTATGATTCTGATGGGGATTTCGCTTCTGGGGCTTTTTCCTTTTTTACGAAGAATTACACCTCATCTTCCGTCTGCTCTTACAAGAAAAATTTATTCGGCTCATAAAAAGCAGCACGGGGCCTTTTTAATCGGCTTTTTAAATGGCTTTATGCCCTGCGGCCCCCTTCAGGCCATGTGGATTGTTGCCCTTGTGAGCGGCAGCCCCCTTTCCGGGACTCTTTCTATGCTATTTTTCAGTTTAGGAACTCTTCCCCTTATGCTGGGATTTTCTTCTATTATATCTATTATTGGTAAAAAAAAGGCAGGTATTGTTATGAAAGCTGGTGCAATCTTAGTTATTGTGATGGGACTCTCTATGATTTCTCAGGGCTATGCTCTGGGCGGAATCAAGGAAGAAGGAATAAAATCATTTGATAAGAAAACAATTGAACTTCAGGATGGTAAACAGCTTATAAAAAGCAGGCTTGAAATCAATAAGTATCCTGATATTACGGTAAAAAAAGGAATTCCCGTGCGCTGGGAAATTCAAGCAGATCAGGGCTCTCTTACCGGCTGTAATTATAGAATGATTCTTCGGGATTTCAAGCTTGGAGTTGAAATGGACTACGGCACAAATGTAATTGAATTCACACCTGAAAAGACGGGTGATTTTAAATATACCTGCTGGATGGGAATGATTAACGGCAAAATAAAAGTAGTAGAGTAGTAGTGGAGCAGAAATAATAAAGAATTTGATACAGTAAGCTACGGCAAGAGCAAGGGTAGCAGCTCATATTCCGGGAGCAGTTCAGCTTACAAACGAAAGCATGACAAAAGAGAATACAGCAGAAGTTCTGCCGGAAAAGGCACAGAAGATTTATGTATATTGCCGGAGCGGAAGACGGAGCAAAGAGGCCAGTCAGAAGCTTGTGGACTGGGGTTATTCAAACGTGATTGAGATTGGCGGGATAATTGATTACGAAGGGGAAATATATCCCTAGAAAAATGCAAAGCTATTCACTTATTTCCCCTAGAAAAGTGTATTATTTTAGTTGATATTCCCCTAGAAAAGTGTAAAATATAAGTAATGGAACGATTTTTATATAATCAGCTTAAGAACTGGAAAGATTCTAAAACAAGAAAACCTCTTATTCTTGAAGGGGCACGCCAGGTGGGAAAAACCTGGCTTTTAAAACAGTTTGGGAAAAACGAGTTTGAAAACTTTATTTACATAAACTGTGATAATAATCCGCAAATGGAAAGTCTCTTTGCAGATTATGATGTTAAAAGAATCTTGAGAAATCTTTCTGCAATTTCAAATATAAAGATAGAAAGTGGAAAATGCTTTATTGTTTTTGATGAAGTTCAGGAATTTCCCAAGGCTTTGACTTCCTTAAAATATTTTTGTGAAGATGCTCCGGAAATACACGTTGCGGCTGCCCTAACAGGTTTACAAAGAGTGCCCACAAGGATGTGGGCAAAAGCAGATAAATCCGCAAGAATTTTGCCTGCAAAATTCTTGTCACGACAGGATGTCGTAGGTTTCCCAGTTGGAAAGGTTGACAGCCTTTATTTGTATCCGCTTTCTTATATGGAATTTCTGGTAGCACTTGGAAAAAATATTCTGGTTGAGCAAATAAGAAATCATAACTGGCAGGAACTGAACGCATTAAATCCACAAATGACTGAACTGCTTCGTCAGTATTATTTTACAGGAGGAATGCCGGCTGTAGTAAAATCTTATGTGGAAGAGCAGGATTTACAGAAGGTGCGGACTATTCAGAATCAGATTCTTTCTGATTATCTTAATGATGTTTCCAAACATGCACCAAAGACCGAAATTCCAAAAATTACACTTGTTTGGAATTCAATTCCGAGCCAGCTTGCAAAGGAAAATAAAAAATTCATTTACGGCGCAATAAAAAAGGGTGGGCGCGCAAAAGAATTTGAAAATGCAATTCAATGGCTGATTAATGCCGGCCTTGTTCACAAAATAAACAGGACAAAAAAATTTGAGCAGCCTTTGAAGTTTTATGAAGATTTTGACTGTTTTAAGCTTTATGTAAATGATTTAGGTTTACTTGGTGCAATGGCCCAGGCTCCGGCAAGCGAAATCCTTGTTGGAAATAGTGCGTTTTCATCATACAAAGGAAGTTTTACAGAACAGTATGTTGCGCAGCAGTTTTATTCTGCTGATTCTGGAGATGTAAATTCACGAGCGCTATATTATTACACCAATGAAAACTCTACGATGGAAATTGATTTTGTTTTCCAGACGGATAAAGTATATCCGGTTGAAGTAAAGGCAGAGCAGAATCTAAAGGCAAAAAGTCTTTCGACCGTTCTGAAAAATGATAAGAAGCTTTTCGGGATTCGTTTTTCAATGGCAGATTATATAGAACAAAGCCAAATGGTAAATGTTCCGCTTGCTCTTGCAGAAGAGTATCTGAGAAGTTTATAAATAGTTGGATAAAGGGCTTTTATGGCAGAAAGAGAAGACAAGTTTAGGACACATCGTATTATTCAGATTGATGAAGATATCCGTTCGGGGATTTATCCGGGCATTCAGTTTTTAATGGACAAGCATGGGGTAAGCCGCCGAACAATTTTGCGTGATATTGAATTTTTACGCGACAGATATCAGGCTCCGATTGAATGCGACAGAAGGCGCAAAGGTTACTATTATACTGACCCGACTTTTGCAATAAAGAACGTTTTGCTTACCGAAGGAGACCTTTTTACTGTAAGCACGGTAATGCATTTAATGGAACAGTACAAAAACACTCCGCTGGAAAATCAGTTTCGTCACATGATGGGAAAAATCAGCGAGCTTTTGCCAAATCAGGTAAGTGTTGATTCGGGCTTTTTGAATAAGGATATTTCTTTTATCAGTGATCCGCTTCCTTCTATAGAAGAAGGGGTTTTTGAAAACATTTTTGAAGCAATTAAAACCAGGCAGGTTTTGAATTTCGATTACCGTTCTGTGGCAAGTTCGGAATATAAGTCCAAGTTTTTGAATCCTTATCATGTTTTATGTCAGAAGGGTAACTGGTATGTATTTGGATTTGATCAAAGGGCGCTCCCCTCACAAAGTTCGGGTCGGGCTTTGCAGGGTTCCGCTAACGCTTCATTGGACGCAGCAAGCTGCTTACCAACGGCTGACGCCGCCCTTCCAATCCCTAGCGCAGGAGCCTACCGTATTTACGCTTTGTCCCGCATAAAAAACATCAAAATCACGGCTGAGCAGTTTACTATTCCGGAAGGTTTTGACATCAGTAAAGAAGTTGATTTGAGCTTTGGTATCTGGCACAACACGGGGGACCCGGAAGAATATGAGCTTTTGTTTGATTCCAGCCTTGCAAATTACATTCTTGAGAGGGAATGGCACAAGGGGCAGAAGATGGAGCAGAGGGAAGACGGGTTGGTGTATTTGAAGTTTGCTTCGAATCAAAGACCACAGGTTTTAAGCTGGATACTGGGATTTGGACCTGCGGTAAAGGTGTTGGTTCCGGAAAGTTTGAAGCAGGAAGTAATTGAAAGTGCTAAGAAAGTGATTGGAAGGTATGAGGGGTAAAGCGGGTTTTAGGGTGCAACCCTAGGAGAAGGGGTAGGGCGCAACGAAGTGCGACCGCAGGGGAATGCTTTCCCCTCCTGCATAAAGCTTTCGCAAAAAAGACTTTGGAGATTTTGAATAATGAGTGAAATTGTTGATATTTTTAAGGTTCTGTCTGAACTGAATATTCCTTACGAAAAGCAGGAACATAAGGCAATTTTTTCTGAAGAAGATTCAAAGGATGTTGTTATTACCCTGGAAGGGACGGATGTAAAGAATCTGTTTGTAAAAGATAAGAACAAGAATTACGGACTTGTGAGCATGGATTTGCATAAAAGGGCAGACCTTAAGAAGATTGCGGAGCAGCTTGGCTTTGGACGGCTTAGTTTTTGTAATCCTGATGAACTTATGCAGTATCTTAATATTACTCCGGGTTCTGTAACGCCGCTTTGCATTATGTTTGATACTGAAAAGAAGGTAAAAGTCCTTTATGACCAGAACTTTGAAGGAAAGAAAGTTATAATCCATCCGCTGAGGAATACGGCATCAATCAGCATAAGCTTTGAAGATTTAAAGCGCTTCACTGAGCATTTTAGTCATGCATGGCAGCTCGGTGATGTGTATAAAAATGAATAAATGATATTATAGTAGTGATGAAACAAAACAATTTTACACAGCAGACACATTTTATTGGGGTGCTGCTTCCGGAGGATATTACGCTGACTCTGGAAGACTGTCGACGTTATATGAGAGAGGCTTATGGCTGCAAAAGCGGGCAGGGAACTCCTATTCACGTTACTTTAGTTCCGCCTTTTAGGTTGCAGGATCAATATTCGACAGAAGACCTGGTGCGAGCAATTGAGAAGGATGTATTACCTAAAGGTTTGGGTTTTAATGCTCGTATCGATAATTTTAACGCTTTTGGGGACAGGACTCTTTTTGCAAATGTTGTAGCAGGTGATAAGTGGACGCGTTTGAGGAATGAAACTGTTAAGGCGGTTTTGAATGCCTGCCCGGGATGTACAAAGAAGGATCAGAGGCCTTTTCAGCCACATGGAACTGTTGCTAACCGTGATATTCCGGCAGGTGTGATGACAGATGCACTGCAGGTTATGAATGAACTGAAGCTGGTGGAAGATTTTCCGGTTGATAATATCACGATTTTTGACCGCCGAGGAAGCAGATGGGAAGCGGCGGTGACGATGGAACTGGGAGGAGCAAAGTAATGGAAGAACGCGAAGTAAAAATCCACGGAATATATAAGCATTTTAAGAACAAGTATTACATCGTTGAGGATAGGGAGCTGGTCGCAAAGCGAACAAACTCACGAGGTGAGTTTGTAGGCGAGTCTCGGTCGTAGCTATGCGGAGACCGGTGGCTTTTCATTCGGAAACTAAGGAAGAGTATGTGGTTTACCGCAGGCTTTACGGAGATAATTCGCTCTGGATTCGGGAGAAGGGGATGTTTTTGAGCGAGGTGGATCACGAAAAATACCCTGATGTAAAGCAGAAGTGGCGCTTTGAGCTGGTGGAAGATATAATGTAGAAAATTACAATGCAGATTTCTTGGTAGATATAGAAGATAAACATCTTGTGTAAAATTTTAAGCAATTAAATAAACTATTTTAAAAATAAAGATAACATTTCTAAATTTTTTAGAAACATCTTCATGAATATTTTGTTCTTTAATCCGTTTGACAATAAGAATTAAACTTTTAGAGAGAAGATTAGTTGTAATTACAATTATTTTTTTTTGAGGAAAAGGAGAGAGTTAGATATGCTGAAAAATCTGTCCCATTAATATTATAGTTATTGGGACAGATTCAAATAATTATAGCATATGTGTTAAATGAAAACCTAAATGTTGCTCGCATTCATAAATTTTTAATCTTATATGCTGCTCATGTTCACTTTTTTCTCTTTGTTTTTCTGCATCTTCTTTTGTAAGGTACAAAGCTTTTGGATTCCCATTGAAATCTCGACAAAAACATGCATTATGTTTTACGTTTATTCGGGATTCTTCCGGTGCAAGATGATAAAGCTGACATTTATTACAGAGATAAGGATATAAACTTATTCCTCTGGTAAGGCGTTCATATGAAGCTGCAGAATAAGCTTCCTCTTCACTGTAATAAACAGAAAGTGGTTGGTTTGTTCTTTTACTGAAACATGTATCACTTTTTATACGTGTCCTCCAATATAGCAGAGGACTTAAATTAAACATTTCCTCTGCTATGATAAAAGCTTACTTCTTGCCAGATGAATTCTTATTACCAGAAGAATGGCCAGCGCGACTTGGAGGATTATTTCCTCTTCCATTACCGCTTGGACGGCCAGTAGTAGATGGCATTCTACCACCTTCTGAATAATGCGAGTTTCCCGTTTTTACTGTTGTTTTTGCCATAATAGGCCTCCTATAAAATTGATTTTGTCTTATCAAGACATTTTAAGAATAAGAATATAATAGATTTTTGTATGTCCAATTTTTAAGGGAATATTTTTTTGGGGTGATTCATGCTATAATATTGATTGTGGCTCAACTCCCTTCTAAATATGGAAACGTTACATTAGGACAAATTGCTCATTTTTTAGTTGAACTTTGTGGAAAAGATGCATTGTTATTCATGAGTATACTTACAGATTCTGAGATAAATGATGCATATAAAGAAAAAGGGTCTTACTTAAAATTTAGGTATACAGATGATAATTCAATCTTTGGAAAGATCCGAAAGTTTTTCAAGAAATTAGAAGTTGAATTTGATATTCCATTAAAAAAAGGAATTATAAAAAAAGCCTTGATGGAAAGTATTATGAAGAAGTGGAATTAAGTGATTTTCAATGGTTCTATTCACATATTGTTTGGCATTATGTAATTCAAATATGCGGTACCAGACCTTTTGATAATAGTCAGAATAATCTTTCCAAAAAGATATTATATGATTATTTGTTAAAACAACCCGATTCTTTTATACCTGATTATATCAGCTTTTGTAGCACACTTACATTTGGAGAATTAATAGAAAGTTTTGTAAATAAAGAAAATTTTACTTATGAAGAGTTTTATTCGCTGATAGAAAAGAGTTTACCTTCTGATTATAAATACGATGGTTTAGAATATGTAAAAAAAGCATTACAAAAATCAAGAAAGGAAAATAAGAATCCTGTATGGACCGTATTTTATTCATTGGTAAAAACAGTAAATAAATACAACAAAGAATATGCATACCTTTTTCTAAATTTTTATTTTTATAGAAATTTTAAGACAGCCATAGAATGGCTATCAATTACAAAAACAGATTTATATAAGCTCGAAAACTTTTGTTTTATTTATGATGCCAATAAGGTTTTCTCATTTATAGATGATAATGTCTCAATGGATAAGATAAAAACTATTGTAAAATATGGCAATTTCTTTGATAGCATATCATCTAAAAATAAAGAATCAAATCTTAATATCTATCAAGAAAATATGAACAATATAAGGAATGACATACCGCATTCAATTTCATTCTGGGAATATTGGTTTTGCGCTAAAGATTTTGTGTTTCATTATCTAAGCTCGGGAAATTTAGAAGATTTACATAAAGCAGTAGAGTGGTATCAGAGATCTTTTGTTATTGGCAAGTATTTCATGGGCAAAGATTCAGAAAAGTTTATCCATGAGGCTATAGTTGTTTCAATATATTATGATTTCAAAAAAGACCCCGAAAATGCTAGAACAAGAATTCAAAAAAGTTCATTGATTACATCTGAAATAAAAACCCCATTAGATCGAGTCACAAAAGAATTCTATGATTTTGGGATTGCTTTTGATTTGTTACTTGGAGAAGCAAGTGAATCATCTGTTTTATTCTATCAGTGTATAAATAACTTTTGGAATTATTTTATACCTGAAAATGAAAATGCCCAAAAAATTAAAGAAAAAGATTATATTCAAGATTCTGGTCTTGTAAATAAATCAATGCCAGAGAATGAGATTATTTATAAATCACGGGAAACTCTTTTATCAATAAAAAATGGGACGATTAATAAGATTCTTCCAACCACTCATAATGTTGCATATGCCCCAATTTCGACGGCAATAATTCAAGGCTACTTTGATATTGTCGAATTATATTTGGATAAGTCTGTCTATCCATCATTGAATTTGAATATTCCAAATACGAATAATTGTTATCCAGTTCATGAAATTCTCACACAATATATTCGAGGTCAGACAGACAGAAATAAGGCAAGAGAGCTGTATTTTAAAATTCTTGAAAGAACAGATAAAAGCAGCTTGCAAACACAAACTAATAGACAAAGAATATCTCCATTACAAACAGCTATTCAGTCTCTAGATTTAGAGGTCAATAAAGCAATGCTGAATAAAATGTTCAGCAACGGAAAAATCCCAGCTTCCTATAGAATTTCTGCAGATGAAGTCTCTCCTCTGTATTTTGTGTTAATGACAAAATATATGTTTAATGATCCATTAGCATATTTGAAAGATGAGAAAATTGGTAACATTAATTATAAAAATCTATTTGCGCCTGGTTTATCTGAAGATGAAAAAGAACGTTTTGATTCAACATCAAAATTATTAAAAACAGATGAGATAAAAAAGATGATAGCTGATATTGAAAAACAAATACCAGCTGATTTTTTAGAAAATCGAAAAAAAGATATGAATCAAAAAGTAGATAAACTAATTGATTTGTACATAGATAGAACTTCAGATGTAGATGATTTCATAATTCATAGTATGAGAGATCCGTTGGTTAATAATCAAGGATGTACGTCGTTACTATATGCATGTGAAATGGATGATGTTGTAACATGCAAAAAACTTTTGAAAGCAGGGGCTTATATTAATCAGTTTGTTGGAAAGGTTGACGTAATAAGTTCTCCTGATGGTAGGTTTTTAGCATTACCCAATAATTTCATTCATAGATGCATTACTTTTAATGCTTGGGATTGTCTTGAATTTTATCTTACTGAATTTAAAGATGCTGCCTATGAAAATATGCACAGAAAAGACGAAAACATAACTTTTTTTGTAGCATTTCTAATTAAGCTGATAGAAAATATAAGACTCAATTATAGTAAGAGCACAGAAAGTGTTAACTTAATCCGTCGATTCGTACCATTGTTTCTAAATGCAGGAGCAAGTTTACAGGAACCTACAATATGGGGTTCTGCGGAACAAATACTAGTGCAATATAATTTAATGAATTGTTGGTTATAATAAAGCTATGTCAGAACTGTTAATCGGCACCAGCGGATATGATTACCCGGAATGGAAGGGCGTATTTTATCCTGAGGATTTGAAGCGGAAGGATTTTCTCTCTTATTATGCGACTCAGTTCAACGCACTGGAGCTGAATAATACCTTTTACAACATGCCGACAGCTGAACGATTGTTGAGTTTTTATGAACGGTCTGAAGGCAGGCTAAACTTCAGTGTGAAAGCGAACAGACTTTTGACACATGAAATTGGGGCTGACTGGCAGGTGGCGGCTGAGGATTTTAAAACTGCACTAACTCCTCTTCAGGAAAAAGATTCTCTTTCTTCAGTTCTGTTCCAGCTGCCGGAAAGTTTTCATTACACCAAGGACAACAGGATTTACCTTGCAAAGCTGATTCAGGAGTTTGAAGGATTTCCTGTAATGGTCGAATTTCGTCATAAAGAATGGATTCGGGAATCTGTTTTTGAAGGGCTGGAAAAAAGGAAGGTTGGTATCGTGTTCTGTGACATGCCGCAACTTAAGAATCTTCCTGATGGGACTGTGATGGGGACGCCTTTTATTGGGAAAAATGCATATATCCGCTTGCATGGTAGGAATAAAGAGGCGTGGTATGCACATGCGCCGAAGGTGCAAATGTCAATAACTTCCACTCATGCAAACGGTGCGAAAGCGACGTATACTGTGGGGGAATCTCCAAATGGCAGTGCCCGTTACTGCTATGACTATTCGGATGAGGAGTTGGCTCAGTTTATTCCTATAATAAAGGCAGCGGGCAGGGAAGGAAAGAAAGAGCAGGTGTATTTTAACAATCATCCTAATGGAAGCGGGGCGAAGAACGCTATCAGTTTCAAAAAGATGATAGGGAAGGACTAAACTAGCGAAAAATATAAAAAATCATACAATTACCGTTTTGTTTTTTTTTATTCTTGAATTTTGATTTTCATGATTCTATAATGATTGAGGTTAGTGCAGACTAACGATAGGAAGTCAAAAGAATCCGAGGGAAAAAATATGTTGAAGAATTATATGAAAGAGGGCCAGAAGCTTCCGTTATTTGGAGTAGGGCCTTACATTATTTACGGCATTGCAATGGTCAATCTCATAGGAATCATATTGTTTGGATACGTTTTTAAGATTGGGATTCTGCAAAGCCCGTGGACACTTATCTTCCGTATTGCCGGAGCTCTGCTGATAATTCTTGGACTTGTTATCTGGTATATTGGAGCCCTCCGCTCGGATATGGATGCATCAATTATAGAGAACAAACTTCAGATCAAGGGAATCTATGCCTGGGTAAGAAACCCAATGTACAGCGGCTGGTGGATTGCCCTCACAGGAATTACCTTCATGTGGCACAACATATGCATGCTGATTCTCCCTCTCATTGACTGGGCCATCATGACCATAGCTCTCATCAACACTGAAGAAAAATGGCTGCTCAACCTTTACGGCGACGAATACGCAGAGTACAAAAAACACGTGAACCGTTGTGTGCCTTGGAAGAGAAAGTAAAGCTTGATATAGGGTAGGGCGTTCCCGGAGATGGCGAAGCCAGCTCCTAATTGTCAGCTCCCTGCATTTTCATTTACTAATTCATTACCTAATTATTCTCTTCCTATCCATTATCAGTTTTATATTCTAAAATATTTTCCAGCATATTTGGCTGAGTATAAACATATATATGATATGCTTAATTGGTGGAATTTTAATCAATTTGAAGAAAAGTACAATGTTTTATCAATTGGATGCGGATGTGGAATTGATTTACTTTCTTTATATTTACACCTTTTAAAAATGCCTAATTTTTCATACACCGGTATTGATCTTGTTAACTGGGATTACAGAAATCTTATTTTACCTCAAAATGCTAATATTCAATTTATTCAAGCAAATCTTTCTAATTATGTTTTTAATAATTTTGAAAATATAAATGTAATTATGTTTCCAAAATCAATTGGTGAATTACCTCCTAATGTTTTTCAAAACTTTCTAAATAATTTTTCAAAAATTAAATTTCAAAGTAAAAGAATTGCTGTTCTTATTTCTGCAATTAATCCAGTTGAGGATTTTAAAAAATATTGTGATGTATTATCCATTATAAAAAATTCAGGCTATGATTTTATTCCTAATGAGAAAGGTATTAGAGAAAGAAATAATATGTATTATATAAAAGAACAGTATTATGGGATAAATACAGTGGTTTCTGAATTTAATTATCCAATGGATATAAAAGATACTATACCTCAGTTAAAACAAATATGCACGAATTGTTCTTCAACTATTAAGGATTCATGTCCATTATCAGATTCTCCAACTTTAACTACAACAAAATGGTCTTTTAATTGCAATATATTGGAGAAAATAATTTGATTTTAAGTGTTTCAAGAAGAACTGATATACCAGCTTTTTTCTCAGATTGGTTTTATAATCGTATAAAAGAAGGAAAAGTATATGTTAGGAATCCTATGAATCCGCATAAAATATCATCAATAACTCTTTCTCCTGATAATATAGATTGTATTGTTTTTTGGACTAAAAATCCTTCTGAATCATTTATTTCAAATTTAAAATATCTTGATGAATTAAGAATTCCTTATTATTTTCAGTTTACAATTACTTCTTATAATAAAAATATTGAATGTAACGTGCCTAAAAAAAATGAAATAATCGAGAAATTTATAATCCTATCAAACAAAATTGGAAAAGAAAAAACGATATGGAGATATGATCCAATCTTTTTTAATGAAACATATACATTGGATTATCATAAAAAATATTTTTTATATTTGTTAGAACATTTAAACCAATATACTGAAAAATGCATTTTTAGTTATATTGATATTTATAAAAAAATAAAAAGAAATATTGATTCTCAAAATATCATTAAGTTAAATGAAAACAATGAAATAGAGATTGCTTCATTTATGTCACAGGCTGTAAAAGAATATGGGATTTCTTTAGAAACTTGTTCTGAAAAAATTGACTTACAAAGTTTTGGAATAAAAAAAGGACATTGTATTGATAATAATCTTATTAATAAAATAACGGGAAAAAAATTCGATTTGAAAAAAGATAAAAATCAGCGTTTGGAATGTGGGTGTGTAGAAAGTATTGATATTGGAACATACAATACATGTAAACATAACTGTATTTATTGTTATGCAAATTGGAACCAAAAATTAAATACAAATTATAACCCTGATTCATTGTTATTATGCTCTGAAATTAAGGCTGATGATATTATTTGTGAAAAGAAAATAAAAAAACTGACACTATTACAAGATGAATTACCATTTGATTAAAATTTGATTTTCTGAGTAGCTGAGTTTGTCATTTAAAACAATGTGCTGGTTTTAATAATTTAATCCATGAAAATATAAATATATAGATTTCTTTCATAGATTATGAAATTGTAAAGTATCTCAAGTTGAATAAATATACCATAATACGAAAAAAAAATTGAGTAAGAAATGCAATTATTTATCATAGGTAACGGCTTCGACTTATACACTGGCTATAAAACAAGCTATAAGGATTTTAAGGATTTCTTAATTGATAATGAATTCCAATATAGAATTGGGGATTCAACTCTTTTAGATATATTAACTACAGATGATGATTTTGAATTCTGGAAAAATTTTGAAGAAAAGCTCTCTGAATTACCTTTAGATACGGTATCTTATGGATATACTGAAAATGATACAAGACAAAATTCAATAATTATTGATAATATCTATAATATTTCAGAAGAACTATATTCATTGCTTCAAAATGCACTTTCAGATTTTATAGCTGAAGCTACAAAAGAAAGAAGAACTGCAAAAGAAATATTTTTAGGATTATTTAAAACCAATGATAAATTTATATCATTTAATTATTCTTTAACACTTGAAAAAATTTACCATATTTCAGATAACAACATATTCCATTTACACGGAATATGTAATCCTATGAGAGAGGATGAAGATAACGAATCAATTATATTTGGTCACTCTGGAAACATTCCTGATTATTTATATGCAGATAGATTATATGATGAGGAGAATACTCTTGAATATACTAAAGCAAAAGTTAGAGAAGCATTAACTAAAACTTTAGAAATCATTGAGTTTGAACGATTTATGGGTAATATTTCACAATATGAAGAGATTCAAATTATCGGACATTCTCTCGGACTTGTTGATGAAAGATATTTTGAAAAAATAAATACTTCCAAAACGAAAAAAATTACCTATTGGCAATATATTTCAAACAGTTTCAATGAGACAGAAATAATTACTAAATTAAAAAGATTATTTAATAGAGTAAGATGTGAGATTTTATATTATGATGAAACAGGTATTCAGAATGTAGTAGAAGTTAGATAAATTAATAAGAAGCTATGAATACGAACTATTATCATAGTTCTATTCTGGGGGTGTTGCGGGGGTTTCCCCCGCAAGAAGGGGTAGCGTAAGACCGCCGAAGGCGGGCTGAAGCGAGGGGAAGGCCTTCCCCTCCTTACAAAATTGAGGTACGAAAATGAGAATCCTTGTCAGTGCCTGTCTTGTGGGCGACAATTGTAAATATAACGGTGGGAATAATCTTAATGAGAGGCTGGTGGAATTTCTGGCGGCTCATGAGGTGGTGAAGGTTTGTCCGGAAGTTATGGGTGGGCTTGCGACTCCTCGGGCTTCGGCGGAAATTCAGAAGGGGCAGGTTGTAAACACTGAAGGCAGGAATGTCACTAAGGAATTTGAGGCGGGGGCTTTGAGGGCTTTTGAGATTGTGGAAAAGGAAAAGCCTGATTTGATAATTCTACAGAGCAGAAGTCCTTCCTGCGGAATAAAGCAGATTTATGACGGAACATTCTCCGGTAATAAAATCCCAGGACATGGACTTTTCGCAGAACTTTGCATTAAGGCGGGCTTCAAGGTTCTGGATATTGAAGATATTGATGACTATTTATCACATAATTAAGTTATGGGGATTCCCAAAAGCCATCAGTCTTATTCCAAAATCTCACCATCCCGACTAATTACAATGACACGCCAGGGAAGGAATTTTCCGCTTGCTTTAAGGGCATCTGTTGCAGCACGTTCAAGTCCTCCGCAGCAGGGAACTTCCATTCTCACAATTGTAAGACTCTTTATGTTGTTCTGACTTATAATCGCTGTAAGCTTTTCTGTGTAGTCGCCTTCATCTAGTTTTGGACAGCCGACGAGCGTAATGTGATTTTTGATAAAATCCCTATGGAAAGCAGCGTATGCATAGGCTGTACAGTCAGCGGCAATCAGAAGATTTGCATTTTCATAAAAAGGTGCCTGAACAGGAAGCAGTTTGATTTGAACCGGCCACTGCATCAGTTCGCTTTTTACTGCTGTTTTCGCTGAAGATTCATTTTCTGAGACTGAGGTCTGAGCCCTATTAAACGTATGCATTGCACTTCCAGGGCAGCCGCCAGAATGGTGATGTGGCATAGAACTTTCCGAGTGTTGCTGCATGAGATTCTGCTTTCTCTTTTCAACAGCCTGCGGATCATATTCTGCACATTCCCGCTCGTCAATTGAAATTGCACCTGTAGGGCAAGCCGGAAGACAGTCTCCAAAACCATCACAAAAATCATCACGTAAAAGATGAGCCTTTCCATTTTCCATAACAATTGCATTTTCGTGGCAGGCAGAAGCACATAAACCACAACCAGTGCATTTTTCCTCATCAATCTTAACAATCTTTCTAATCATAATTAACCTCGATTTAATCTTTTTTACGGTTTTAATTTACCAGCGGGGAGTGAAAAAGAATGTTGTTAAAACAACAAAAATCAAATAAACTAGAAATATGAATATCCTTGAGCTGATTAAACATCCTCTTTTTACAGGCCTTGATGAAAAAAGCCTGCCAGAGGCATTAAAGCTTTTTGAAAGTTCAGAAAAGGCTCTAAAGAAAGGGGAGTGTATTTTTAATTCAGGAAGCATAACAGAAGTAATGGGCTTTGTACTTGATGGCCGAATTCAAATAGAAAGCACAGATTATTGGGGAAATAAAACTATTATTGATAATCTTGGAAGCGGAAAGGTTTTCGGAGAGACTTATGCCTTAACAGGTAAACCTTTGATGGTAGATGTTGTTGCTGTTGAAGATTCTAAGATTATGATGATAAAACCCAGGAACATTTTTCTTCACAGCAACAATAAAATTAATTCGGTTCTGATTAAAAATATTCTGCAGATTAGCATGAATAAGAATCTTCATCTTTCACAGCGTATATTTCATACAAATGCAAAGACAATCAGAGGAAGACTTCTGGCATATCTTTCATCCTGCCTGCCTGCAAAAAGCCCTCATGCAGAATTTGATATTCCTTATGACAGGCAGCAGCTTGCAGATTATTTACAGGTAGACCGTTCTGCTTTAAGTGCCGAACTCAGCAAAATGAAAGCTGAAGGCCTGATTGATTACTGGAAAAATCATTTTAGACTTTTACATCTGGATTAGATTCACCAAATTTTTCCATAAGTTCAGAACAGATTTTTTCACGTTCAATACCATTTTTTTCTCTGTTTTTAATATGCTTATAAGCTTTGAATAAAGTTGATGGTCCAATTTCTGAAGCAAAAAATCCGATTCCCTGATTCCAGGCAAGAAGTTCAAAAACATCATCCAGGGCCTGACTATCTATTCCATGAATGTATGCTTTTACAAGCTCTCGTGTTGCCTGACGCATTCTTCCAGCTCCTACAGCATTTGTAAGAGATAATAAAAGTCTGGTTTCATAAGGAAGATAACGCTTTTTATTATTCCATGTAAGATCCCAAAAGTTTACGGCCACATTCCCCAGCTCTTCATCAATCATCGGAAAATTAAGAAGTGCTGCCGGACGGAAAGGAATGTCCATTCCTTTTTTCATCTATTTTTGTTCGATAAAAAAATACGTGCCATTCATTTTCAGAAAGCTGCTTTGTAAAACGCTCAAAACCAAGACCATCCATCACTTCATATAAAGGAAGTGGTTCAAACTTCTGTATTATTTCAAGACTTTCGCCAATCTGCATTTTTGCAGACTGTTCTCTTAAAGCAGGAAAGAAGTTTCCCTGTGCATTTCTTACATCCATCCTTTTGAAAGAAGAAATTTGAGAAAGCCATTCAGGTTCATTATTTATTTTGCTCGAAGATTCAATATCTGAAATAAGTTCTGTAATTCCTTTTATTAAGTCTTCTTCTGACATTCCACTGCGTTCAATCATATCTGCAACAGTCGTTTTTGGAATCATTATATTTCCCATTGGAGAAGAAAGCATCTTAAACTTAGGGTTTACTTTCGAAAGACGGCTACGAAGCTGTGGATAAGTTTTTATTAATTCTGAAAGTTTTGTTTTTGTGTTTATTTTAAATGTATTCATAAGTTATACCTCTCTATATTTTGTTAGTTATAACTTACAATATTTTACAAAGATTTTATGTTGTTCTTACAACATTTTTGAATAAAAAAAGGCTCTGTCCAGTAAACTATAAAACTAGGACAGAGCCACTTGCGAAGAGAAAAAATTGTGATAAACAAAATTGTTTTTCGCACCTTGTGAACGAGGATGCATTTATATTATCGGATTGGGGTGGGGGGGGGAAATATTAGTGCTTATTGCAATGGGCTTTCTCCGATAGCGAAAGACGTGGGTGCCTAGACATCGGAGAGAGAGGAAAGCTGATTTACAAGATTATAAATTAATCATCCATTGCGGAATCGCCTACAGGATCCCAATTACTTTTTAATCTAATTTTTGGTGCAGATGGTTCACTCTTATCAAACTCAAAATCATTTTGAAAATTTTTATTAATCATACTAAAAAATTTTCCATGAAGTTTCTGTTTTATATCATCTTTTAGATTTTCACCTACTTGTGCAACTAAAACAAATTCGTTTTGGGACTTTGTTTTTGATTTCTGTGTTTTACGAATTGCATTCTCAAGCTGTTCTTTCGTAAACAGAATATTTGAAGAAGGATTTTGTTTAGTTTGTTTTTTCTTAACAACAACAACTTGTTTATTTGCTTCTGGTTTAATTTCAGTCTTTACTGATTGTTTAGTTTGAACGTTTTTTACAAGTTCGTTTTTATTTTCGATTGACGATTTTGTTTCTGAATTATGTTCAATAAAAATCTTTTTGATTTTTTCATCAACTCTTTCAAGTAATAACGAATTAATATCTTCTCTTATTTCTGTCTCTTCTAAAAGAGCTTGTGCAGTTTGTGTTTTTCCAAGTTCCTTGTCTGTGAAGTCCATATAAATAACAAAGGTTTTTACAGCCTCTGCTGCTAGACCTTTTACAAGTGGGACAAAATCAGAATCACCTGCTAACAAAACGAGATAATCATAGTTTTCTCGTTTGTAATAATCTTGAGTTGCATAAAAAACAAGATTTGTATCAACAGCATCTTCTTTAAGACCGCCGGTAACTTTCTTTTTTAATGGTGTTGCATGTTTGATGATATTTTCATGCTCCAGAATTAAAGAGATAGTCGCGGTCTTTGTCTGTTGATTCTAAGCCTGTACCAACAAAGAAATGAGATTCAAGTGTACAGACTTTTCCTTCTTCTTTGGAAATTTTTTCCTTTACGTATTCCTGAAAGGATTTCCAATCAATGGTTTTGTTAAATACTTTAAGCAGATACTTGTGGATATGGACGGTAAAATTGCCATCAATATACAATCTAGCCTTAATCTTTGAATCGCTCATAATTCTCCCTTATCAGTGAAGATGTCAAAATTGAAACCCATATAGATTCCATCATCGAAATGCGAAAGTTATTTGAAATCGCTAAAATCATGTAATAGCGAAATCAAAAAATCATAAATTGATATACATAATACACTTCAAAATCTCCAAATTCTCAAATATAAAACTTATAATAGTTTTTTTTACTGTTCGCATAAAATGAATTTTTGATATATGAAATATTTCTATTATTAGAGTTTATTAATTACTGTTTTCTATAGCTTTTAATAAACATTTTATAGTCCAATCCATACTTTCTAATTCACGAGCAATTCTTGTGAAAGCAAGTTTTGACATTCGAATTTCTTGTCTTTCTGATTCTCTTGGAAATGAAAAATAATAAAAGTTATCATCTTCTGATTCTAATATAATTTGATATTTTTTTAGTTTTGATAAAAAAATATCAAAATCTAATAATACTACTAATAATAAATTTCCTTTATAAAACTCATTTAAATAAAAATTATTATTAAAAAGAATAGGAAACGGTAAATAGTTTTCTTCAATGTTTTTGAATGCATTTAAAAAGTATACTTTTGGATTTCGGCATGTTTTTGAAATTTTAGAAAAATGTTCATGTTTATTATTTTTGTAATTAAAAAAATAAAATATCCCTTTTTCTGGTTCTATATAAATTTCATCTTTTTCATTTATTCTTAAAAGAGTAGTTTGAAATTCATTTATATAATTTTTTTCTCCAGGTACTGAAATCTTCTTTAAAGTTTCATTTTTATTTGGAAAATCCTTAACATAATCATTATTTAACAGATAATTCCTTTGAGATAAATTTTCTGCTTGTCTTTTTACTCGAGGATTATCATATATATTTGTTTTTACTTCAATTAATTGGGGTTTGCCATTAATACCTATAGTAATATCCCCAAACCTAAGACAATTTGTAATATCATTTAATATACAAATCATTCCTTTTGAACAATAATCATGAAAGACTTCTAATTCCTTGACTAAACCTTTTTTTCCACTTATATATCCAGAATCTTGTTTCCAACATAAGGATTTTAAATCACGTTTATTAAAATAGAGAAAAGCAATTGAATCTCCTATTTCACGAAAACGCTTTAACTCTTTTTTTAAAAATTCATTTTCATTTTTTATTTCATTATTTTCTTCATTTTTTGAAATCTTAAACTCTTTATAGTCACTTTTTTTTATTTCATTCTTATTTGCAATTATAACTTCTTTATTATGTATAATTTTTTCTTCAATATTTATTAAACAGTTTAAAAGTTGTTCTTGTAATTCATATGTTTCTTTTATTAAATCTAAAGGAGACTCTTGTATTGTTTCAAATTTATTTAATAATTTTTTGAATTCCTTTTCTATATTCATATGATTTTTTCCATTTCTTTAGATTTAATTATGTTCAATTTATTTTAAAACAGATACTAATTAGAAAATTTTTCATTCTTTAAATAATCAGCAACATCATCTATTTCAGGATATATAAATTTTTTATTTATATTCATAGAATTCAAATCTGAAAGAATTTCTGATTTACGATTATTAGGTATTACAAAAATTAATTTTTTTGAATTGGTTTTATAAATATTTGCATTTATATTTGCTGGTTCATTTTTATGTTTTCCCATTCCTACTAATAAAAATAACCCTTGTTGGTTAATAATTCTTTTATTGTCTAGCTTTACATGAACTATAAAACACTTATGTAAATCTTTTGGGTTAATAATGTCTAAAAAGTGTGGCTTTTCATATTTAATTTGATGTAATAAATATTGTATATCTGCATCTTCTTGGTTATTAAAACCATCAATAGATAATGTTTCATCTCCTGTATTAAAATCACTTTTCATCATTGATAAATTTGAAACGATTGAAACAGCATCACTATCAAAATATTTTTCATTTTGATCTTCTGGAGTTTTAAAGAATATTATTTCACCATAACTCTTATTTTCAGTATTTTTAATTTTTTCACATGCAAAATATAAAGCAATATATGGATTTTTTGTTAAATCTAATAATCTTGTGGGAGCATTGTAATGCTGCATTTTTGTAAGAATTTCAAGAGTAGTTTTTGCATTCTCAAAATCGTAAGGATTATTGATAAGCATTTCTTCAACAAATTCTTTTTCATGATTAATCCAATTTCCACGAAAGATACTTGGTTTAACTGACCAATTTATATTTTGTTGACCCCGATAATATATGTTTGAAAATAGATTTTGATTTTTTAGTTTGTTAGTAAATCCATCTAATGATAAAATTCTACTAATTTGAACTGTTTTATAATCGAAAAGAATATCATTATAAATTATCTGAATATCAGATTCAGGATTATTTTGCTGAATAATATCTTTTATATAGTAACGTTTTAATCTAATTTGATTTTCAGTAATTTTTTTATCTTGATTTTCACATTCAATTTTAAAAGAAAACAGTTTTAATAATTCTTTATAGATGTCAGTTTGATTAGTGCATTTTTTTAGTTTTTCATACTTTTCATGAAATGATAAACTTTTTGCTATATATTCTTTTTTTGTAGATTCATCATTGTATTTCTGTAATAAGAACATGATACGATTTGAAATATGCAAATCTTCATTACTAATTTGTACATAACCATTTTCTTTAAATATATCATTATAACCTTTTATGAAATCATTCATTTTTATATTCCTATTATATTTTTTTATTTATTATATCACGAAATACTCGTAAATTATATAACAAATCTATGTATACTTTTATCAATCTACTTAACTCCCGGCACCACAAGAATATCCGTCGTAACACACGGACTCAAAAACTCGCGTTTCATCTGCCAGCCGTCTTTGGTAAATGCCTTCCCAAGCGTAATTGTATGCCGACCGTAAGAATACGTAATCTGGTCCACGGCTCCATGAGGCGCTTCTTTTTAATGTCTTCCATGGGGGCTATCCAGAGCTAGCCCTGATACTGGGCAGGCATAATTTCCAGGTAATGATATTTGGATATATTGAACTCTCCTGTCTTTATACCCAAAACATCTTCTGAAAACTGCTTGCCGATCTCTGTTGTATACAAGTCTGTCTTCCTCTCTCTAAAGAAACGTATGAATTGATTCGTTATTCTTTTGTAATAATTTCGTAATTTATTTTCGTAAAATTGCATATTTTCGTAATTTGTGCTATTATTTTCGTAAAATGATGTTTTTCTGGGAGAAATCATGCAGGAATCTGAATTAATTGAACTGATTACTAAAATCAAGGAAAGAAAAACTGAGACTTCAAAAATAGAATTTAAAAGTGCAAAAGGTGGTACTCCGGAAAAGCTTTATGACAGTTTTTCAAGCTTTTCTAATACTGAAGGCGGAATCATCATTTTTGGAATTGATGAAAAAGCCGGATACAAAGTCTGTGGTATTCAGAATCCAGACGAACTTGAGAAGAAGGTCGTTGAACAGGCAAAAGAAATGGAACCTGTTGTAAGACCTTTAATCAGCTTCTGTGAATATGAGGGAAAAACCATTGCAGCGGCAGAAATTGCTGAAATGGATTCAATTAGTAAACCGTGCTATTACACCGGAAAAGGAAAAAGTAAAGGTTCCTATATTCGAATTGGCGATGCCGACTTACCGATGACAGAATATGAAATCTACAGTTACGATGCATTCAAATACAAAACTGAAGATGAACTTAGAACAAACAGAAGGATTGATGATTCTCTGATTGATCAGATTCAGCTGGACGGATTTATTGCAAAGGCAGTTTCCGTAAAACCGAACCTTGTAAATATGGACAAGAAAACTCTTGTTACATTAAACGGACTTTCTGATAAGGAAGGAAATCCGACAGTCTGTGGAATAATGCTGTTTGGAAAATATCCTCAGTATCTTTCTCCAAATCTTGATATTGTTGCTGTTGTTTGCGCATCAAATACTTATGCAGAGGAGGCTTCTACTGGTGAACGTTTTCTTGTAAATAAGAGACTTGATGGAACAATACCTCAAATGCTTGAAAGCGCACTTTCTTTTGTTCAGCAGAACATGAAAATCTCAACTGTAGTTGATGGAACAGGGCACCGTAATGATGTCTATGAATATCCTGTAAAAGCCATTCGCGAAATTATTTTGAATGCTCTGATTCATCGGGACTACAGCATTCATACAGAAAACGAACCTGTTCGAATAGAAATGTATCCGAATCGAATTGAGGTTTCAAATCCGGGCGGATTATATGGACGACTAACGCTTGATGAACTTGGAAAAACTAAAGCTGATGTCAGAAATCCATTTATTGCCGCTGCTCTGGAAATCTTAAATACGACAGAAAACAGATACTCTGGTATTCCAACAATCTATGCAGAAATGAAAAAAGCAGGCTTACTTGAGCCAAAATTTGAAAATACAAGAGGAACATTTAAAGTCACTCTCTATAATGAAAAAAGATCTGAAAATCGATTAACAGAAGAGATAATAGATTTTTGCAGGAAACCAAGATCAAAAGAAGTGATTGCTAGACAGTTTGGCTTTGACGAAAAACATCCTGCATATTTTGTGAAGAATTACATAATTCCGCTTATCGAAGAAGGTAAACTGAAATATACAATTCCTGAAAAACCGCGAAGCAAAAATCAGCAGATTGTAGTTGTTGAGTAAGCGCCACCTGATGAATCATTTTTATGTTTTGAGAAAATAGTTGACAATAAAGTGATTAGTTCTATTTTCTTCGGTATAATCAGCGTGCAGGGGTAAAATCCTGAAAGCGGGTAGTGGAGCAGAAATAATCTTTTTGATATAATAACCTATCTTTTGAATAGGGAAATATAATGAATCCAGAAACTGCTCTTGAATTGTTACAGAAATACGTTCATGGCGAGACTTTACTCCGTCATTGTAAAACTGTTGGCGTTGCAATGCGTTATTTTGCAGAAAAATATGGCGAATCTCCTGATTACTGGGAAAGCGTTGGTATTCTTCATGATATTGATTTTGAAGTAGCTCCTGATAATCACTGTACAAAATGCCTTGAAATCTTTAATACAGAAAAGGCAAATTATCCCCAGATTGATGACCAGCTTGTTCATGCAGTTCAAAGCCACGGCTGGAACATTACAGTTGACATAAAACCCGAACATATCATGGAAAAAGTCTTGTATACAGTTGATGAACTCACCGGACTGATTTTTGCATGTGCGATGGCCCGTCCGAGTAAATCCGTAACCGACATGGAAGTAAAATCTGTTACAAAAAAATTCAAAGCACTTAATTTTGCAGCAGGCTGTAACCGGGAAGTAATTAAGGCCGGAGCTGAGCTTATGGGACTTGAACTGAATGACATAATTCAGGACTGTATCCTTGCAATGAGAACACGGCACGAGGAAATCGGATGTTAAATCAGTTTTCAAGAACAGAATTAATAGTTGGTAAAGAGGCAATGGAAATTTTGAATAATGCTCACATTGCCGTATTTGGAATTGGTGGAGTAGGCGGATACACTGTTGAAGCTTTGATCCGCTCTGGAATTCAGCATATAGATCTTATTGATGATGATAAAGTCTGCCTTACAAATCTGAACCGTCAGATTATTGCAACAAGGTCTAGCGTTGGAAAATACAAGGTTGATGTCATGAAGGAGCGGATTCTTGATATCAATCCTCAGGCAGAAGTGAACGTACATAAGTGTTTTTATCTTCCTGAAACCCGTAATCTCTTTGATTTTACAAAATATGATTATGTAGTAGATGCAGTTGATACCGTTACTGCAAAAATCAATTTGATTTTGCAGGCAAAGGAAGCCGGAACTAAAATCATTTCCAGTATGGGGGCCGGAAATAAAATGGATCCGACACAGTTTAAGGTAGCTGATATTTCCCAGACTTCAGTTTGTCCTCTTGCCAGAGTAATGCGTCAGGAATGTAAAAAGCGGAAAATAAAGAACGTAAAGGTTGTATATTCTACCGAAAAAGTTCTGCGTCCAATTGAGGATATGGCAATCAGTTGCCGTCTGCATTGTATCTGTCCGCCGGGAACAAAACACAAGTGTACGGAGCGCCGGGATATTCCTGGAAGCAATGCATTTGTTCCTTCTGTCGCCGGCCTGATTATCGCCAGTGAAATCATAAAGGATTTGACTCAGGAAGCTACGGCAAGAGCAAGAGCGGCTATTGCATAAGCGGGAAAAATGCTATTATCTTTCCTGTATCCATGGAAATAAACTACATAATCCAGAAATCCCGACGACGCTCAATGAGCATTCAGGTGTCAGATGACAAGAAAATCATCGTAAAAGTGCCGCTTGGAACACCGACATTCATGGCAGAAAATTTTATCCGCGAAAAAAAGGACTGGATTACAAAGCAGCTTGAAAAGGTGGAAAAGCAGTCAAAACTTGCTGATTCTATGGGGCCGCTCACAGAAGAAGACATCAGACAAATCAAGAAAAAGGCGAGGGTTGTGATTCCGCAAAGGGTAGAGTACTACGCAAAATTAGCAGGGATTTCCTACAACCGAATCTTTATCCGCCTGCAGAAGTCCCGCTGGGGAAGCTGTTCGATTGACGGGAATCTCAATTTCAACTGCCTTCTGGTGCTGATGCCGCCGGAAATCCTTGATAGTGTAGTGGTGCACGAACTTTGCCACCGCCGGCATATGAATCACTCAAAAGAATTTTATGATGATGTGCTGAGAATTTTCCCGGATTACAAACGCTGCAATAAGTGGCTCAAACAGAACGGGGGAGTGTATTTTAAGCGCATTTTATGATACGATTTAATCTCACAGGGGAATGCTTTCCATTCTCAGAGAAATTGGAGGAAATCACATGCCAATGATTGAAGCTAAGGTGACTGTGGAGTTGCCTGCAGAAAAAAGAGACGTTTTGAAAGCCGAATTTGGAAAGGCTATCAGCATAATGGGAAAACCGGAATCATATTTGATGATTAATCTGGTTGATAAACAGGATCTCTATTTTGGCGGAAAGAAGCTTGATAAAGGTGCTTATGTTGAAGTAAAGGTTCTCGGAAGCATTGACGGCGGTGCAAGCGATAAAATGACTGCAAAACTATGCGAAATCCTTGAAAAAGAACTTGGAATCCCGGGAAATGCGGTCTATGTTTCCTACTGGGGAACGGCCAACTGGGGCTGGAACGGCAGTAATTTCTAGAAATACATGACTTTTCTGGAAATTGAAGGCAAAAAAATATCACTTTTCGGCTCGGAAAAAACTTCTTCACCCCTTGTAATTCTTAATACTTACGGGGATGAAGGAGAAGAAGTATGGAATGAATGCCAGAAACTGAATTGTCCGCCTTTTTGCCTTGCCGCAATAAGTAATCTGGACTGGAATAATGAACTTTCTCCCTGGGCGACTCCTGCTTTATATAAAAATGACGGCGGATTTTCCGGTGGAGCAGACTCCTATATTTCACTTCTGACAGACAAGATTATTCCGACTGTCTGTGATTCAATAGGGACAAAACCTTCATATCTGGTACTCGCCGGATATTCTCTTGCCGGACTTTTTGCAATATACGCAGCTTATAAAACTGATATTTTCTCACGGATTGTATCTGCTTCAGGTTCATTATGGTTTCCAGGTTTTGAAGAATATGTCAAATCCCACGATTTTATAAAAAAGCCTGACTGTATTTATCTTTCCCTTGGAGATACTGAAGCAAAAGCCAAAAATAAGGTACTGGCGACAGTTCAGGATAAAACTGAATCCATTTTTGAACTGTATAAATCACTGAAAATTCCGGTAATTTTTGAATTAAACAAAGGAAATCATTTTACTGAAGCTGCTTTACGTACTGCCAAAGGGATCAAATGGATTCTGGAACAATTGAACTGATAAAAAAACTAGCAAGATTTTAGGCTACTCCTTCTATTTGTGTCAGTTCACTGGGAACTGCAATGGAAATCGGAATGTGGGCAATTTCATTCTGCGAGAAAAATAAACTTGAAGTCAGGCCTGCAATAATCTGGGAAATCCTAAAAAAGCAGGAAGAAATAATAGCTAAAACAGAAGAGTAAGTTTCTTCTATATATAATGATTTTATTCGGTACAATATCATCTGTATCTGCAAAAGGATTCTTTTCAAACAGCTACAAAGTGACTTTCGATAAAACTTTGGAACAGGTACAGGTCAGAGCAGAACTGATGGATAAAGATAAGTCCTAACAAAAACGCTTTACTGCAAAAGACAAAATGGGAAATCTTCACACCGTCACAATCTATGACGATGAATACATGAAAATCGATAATATATTCTACGCCTATAAGTTCAGAAACCTCATGCATTACGGACTAACTCTGAATGTAATAGGAGATATTAAAAGTGTGAATGGTTATGAAAAAGTATGGGGGCTTCAAGGTTATGCTACTTCAGTGAACAATCCTGATACAACTATCAGCTTCATCTTCTGTAAAGACATGATGAAAGAATTTTCCAGCATGTACGAAGCCAATCAGATTAACGGAGTATACTTTGCAGGCCGTAATCCTGATGAAGGTTATGTAGATGACTTCGGTTACTGGAGAAGTTACGAATGGACAGATTATTTTAAAAGAATCTTCAACACAAGAAACAAAGATGTTAAGATGAGAATGTACATGGCCATGCAGGTTGCAAAGTAGGATTATATGTTGAATTGTTTAGTAGTAGCTTTAGGCGGCGGAATCGGTGCCTGCCTCAGATATCTGATAGGTCTGATTCCTCTCAAAGAACCATTTACCTTTCCGGTAAAGACCCTGGTGATAAATCTTCTGGGCTGTTTTGTTATCGGACTGATTGCAGCTCTTGCAGTAAAGAATAGTTCGCTTTCACCAAAGACTGTGCTCTTTATAAAAACCGGCTTGTGCGGTGGTTTTACAACTTTCTCGACCTTTGCCCTGGAAACAGAGACACTCATAAAGACAGGACATATTGAACTTGCTGTTTTATATGTTGCACTGAGCGTGGTTGTAGGAGTAGGGCTGGCATTTGCAGGGCAAGTGGTTGTAGGGAAGTAGGATGAAGAAAAGTATTTTACAAAACGATGACTTGCTGTTTATGAGTGACCAATCTGACTTATCAAAAGCAATTATCGAAATAACAGAAAAATATAGTCATGTGGGAATTTACTTTGACGGAATGTTTTACCATGCTTCACGAAAAAAGGGAGTAGCGAAACAGAAACTTGAAGAATATCTTGCAGAAGAAAAACATGAAGTTTTTATATACTGCTACCCGGAAATTGATGCTGAAATCATCAAAGAGAGGGCTGAGAGATATTTAGGCTGCGAATACAATCACAGTTTCTACCCTGACAACGGAAAGTTTTACTGTTCGCAATACATAGTAGAAATCCTTCCGATTTTCGATATAATCCCAATGAAGTTTGGCAACGGTGAAAAAGAGTTTTCTGATTACTGGAAGAAGTATTATGAGGAATTAGGGGTAAATGTTCCTGTAGGAAAGCCGGGAACAAACCCAGGTCAGCTGTCAATAAGCAAGATTTAAATTTTATGTAATTTTTTTTAATTTGCGTATAATATTATTCAATTGTATAATATCCAATTATGAATAATAAGCTACTAAAAACTATCATCTTGTTTTTTCTTATAAGCTCTTCAAGTTTCTTTTGTTTTGCCCAAAATTCCAATAAAACCCGTAGTGAAAAACTTCAAAACTCCCTCTTTGCCATTAAATTAAACGCATCTTATACCAATGAATTCCCACTATATAACATGAATCAATTCTCCAAATCTGCAATTGGCGCAACAATCGGATATGACTTTTCATTATTGCCAGATTTTTCTAAAAATCTAGACGTTGGATTTTACGGGCGGGTAGCCTTTCACAATTTTATTCCATACAGTTTTCAGTTAGAAAAACTTTATTCATACTGTTTTAGCGACGGAATATTTATGGAATATTATCTTCCTCAAGATTTTTCTATTTATTTCTCTCTTGGAGGTGGATTTTTAATCAGCGATATCTCATTTGTAAGTGCACAACAAGGCTCAATCAACGATATTTACTACGATTTTGCCCTTGAATCAGATTTATGTTTAAGAAAAGGTGTTCTAAACCTTAAAAAGAGCGCCCTAGGATTTTTTACTGGATGCCATTTTGCTTTTTACAATGAAAAAACAGAATTCTTCTGCACAGTTGGACCAAGTTTTGGGCTATTACTCAACTTCACCCCTAAAAACGCAAGCTCAAATGGTATAAAACGATGAAAAAATCTCTGATATTTTTGATTACCGTTTTATCCTCATTTTTGATGTTTTCTTGCAGAGATATGATTCATGACATGAAAGAAATTGAAGAGAAGAATATTCAATCTTTTAAGATGGTGGATGTCTCTGATTCTTTTAGAATAAACACTTACGAAACAACATATTGGTTATGGTATGAAGTTAGAGAATGGGCTCTAAAAAACGGATACAGATTTGTTCTTCCGGGTAAAGTTGCAAATAAGGAAGTAACAAATGTTGAATTATATGCCAACTACCCTGTTTCTAGCGTTCATCCCGCAGATGTGATTGTCTGGATGAATGCCATTTCCGAAAAGAATGGTCTTACACCAGCCTATTATGAAGATTCTGCTTATAAAACCGTTCTTAAAAATGCATTTTTAATTTCTAACTATAAGGAAACCCTGGAATTTGGCGGAAAACTTACTGATATGAACGGAAATCCACTTACAACATATGATTTTACTATAACTTCTAATTTTTATACCAAGTCTGGGGTAAATGGATATAGGCTTCCTACTCAGAGTGAATGGCTTGATGCGGCTAGAGGTGGAAAAAACTATAAGAAATATGGCGTTTCTGATGATTACCATGATGTTGCAGCATTAGGTTATGTTCATCAGCCGGGAAAGTATCTACCTAACTCTTTAGGTCTGTATGATACAATTGGTAATGTGGAAGAGCTTATGCTCGATGGAACTACTTATTCAGCTTATGCTTTTTCTTATTTAATGGATAATAGCTCGGGAACATTATTAGTCAATAAACAAGTAAATAATGCACATGTTTATAGTGGAATGCATATGTTCTTTGGGTTTAGAATTGCACAAACAATTGTAAAATAAGAATATTCGCGGTGATTGAGGTTCTCAAAACTGAAAGTTTATTGGTCAGGGTCATTTCGACAGGCTCAATGACCAACGTACACTCAACACTCAGCGTACACTATGACCGCGCGTAAAAGCCGGGCACAAATCCGGGCCAGCTTGCAAAATCTGAAAAACTTAAGTACATTGGGAAACTCGATTATTAAAGGAAATAAGAATGAACGAACTTACATCAATTCAAAAAGAAATAGTAACTGCCCTTGAGCAGATGAAAGAAAAGTCTCTTATTACAGAAGCCAACCTCGCAAAGAAGGTCCGGGAGAACGCAAAAATCTCCGGCAAGAATAAGGCCGGAATCTGTCTTAAAGATCTGGAAATTTGCATTGAATATCTTGGAGAAAACAGTCAGCTGCCTTATGCACTTCATCTTAACAGCGCGAATGATATTCTGATTAAGAAGATAGGGAGCGACGGCGAAGCCGATAAAATGCTCCGGGGGAGCATTTTAAGCGAGTCTCCGAGCAGCTGTGCTGCGAGGGAATGGAAACTGTTGGATGGGGATGCGAAAAAGCGCCGCCAGTCTAGTGAAAAGTCTATTTCAGTTTTGACTAACGGCGATCTACGTCAGAAGGCTTCCGGCGGGAAGGGACTGCAGAAACGAAATGACAGGAAGAAGATGAGTTTTCGGGATGTAGAAGAAGAGATAAATTTTAATTGTTAAATTAAAAATTTTTGTTTTGGCATTGTATTATTCATTGTCTAATAAAAGGCGCGAGCTACTCTTAGGGCACGGATTAATCACATTTATCTAAAAGTATTTATATGTTAAAATATTTTATATGTTAGCTGATTCTGAAGATTTTAAGAAACTTGGTGAACAAATAAGAAATTTCTCGCAACATAATTATGAAAAAGGAATGCTACCAGATTTGTCAAATATTAATATGGGAGCATTACAGAAACAACAGAAGAACTCATATTTAGCAGACATAAAAAGATTAATTTCCAACTGTAAAATAACAGGCAATTTTGATAAATGCGAATCATAATTAGAAGAATATACTAAGAATTATATAGATGAAAAATTTCCTGTTTCTTTAGATACAATGTTTAATATTTTGCATAGTTACCAAATGGAAGAAACTATGAGTATTATAGAAATTCCATTACAGTCTTTTTTATTATATGCAGAATTAATTAAACAGGTATATTTCTATATTCAAGAGACTTATATAAAAAAGCAGTTCGATAATATAGAAATCGCCTTCATTCATGAATTTATTGAATACTCATTAGAATTACTTACAAGTATTGGTACATTATTGTTAGGAAAAAATTATAATAGTGTCATTTCGATTTACAGAACATTCTACGAAAATTATATTGTATTTTCTTATTTAGAAAATCATTCAGAATTACAATTACGTTTTATAGACCATGCAAAACTTGATAAATTATCACTTAGAATTGAATTAGCAAAATTAAAAAAAGAAGATTCATCAGAATTAGAAAATCAATACCAAAAACTTTTATCAAATTATGAAAAAGCTTTTGAACAAGATTATGGTTGGGCAAAAGATCTCATAGGAAAAAATAAAAAACTCAGGAAAATGTTTTCTGAATCTAATCTTGGCGATGATTTCACCTACTTTTATAATCTTTCCTGTGAATATACACATGCAACTGCTTTTTCCCTTACTAACAGAGCAAACTTTGAAAATACAATTGGCTTTCTTATGGAAATTTCAGAAATATTTTCAAAAGAGTTTCAGGCTTTATTTAAGGTATTGCAATTCAAAAATAACAAAGAAAAGAATTTGCTTCGGCATTGGATAAATGTCGCTTATAAGAATTTTAGTGAAGTAATAAAAAAGTGGTATAACTTATAAATTAGATTCAGGCTTTTATTAAAATAATAGGGGGCCAAGCATCACTGCCTGGCCTCATTTGATGAACTACCTTGATTGTCCTGAGCTTTATCTGGATAACTCTATTTCAGAACGCTCAATCCGTCCGTTCGTTTTATCAAGGAAAAACTTCCTGTTTTCTGCATCCGAAGAAGGTTCCAGATCAACATGCCTATTGTTTTCTCTCATAGAATGTGCTAAAACAAATAATATCAATCCTGAAGAATATCTTTCTTCAATTTTTGAACTGGCCGCAGATACAACTGGCTGGACTGATTCAAACTGGTCAGAACTTCTTCCCTGGAACATTAAATTGATTAAAAATCTGATGTTTCAGCGGTCTTAATAGCCTAAATAGGGCGGTAAATTGGCGCTTACAAGCATATGTAGTTCCCTGTAAAATCAATATTCATTGGTAGACAGAAGGTACATTATAGTAAGTCAAATGTACAACGTGTATGTAGTGGAAATATAGAATATAGATAGGGATAAAACGCTTTATGTAGTGTATATAATTTATTGTAGCAAATTCTCGTAGAATTGTACAGCGTTTTGAATGTCATTTTCATCTGGATGATGTTTATTCAACCCGCCGACCAGCTTAAACGGTCCGTATGTATCATAACCTTTGCAGCTGAATACGCCTGTAACTGTAGCTGTCTTCTGTTCCAGGAACTTTTTCATATCTTCTGCATATTTCTTATTGTCGTTGCCACATGTGTATATTAGGAATACTTTTTTTCTTAGCGGTAGATTTTCTGTGATGAACTTCGGAAGTGATTTATGGAATTTTCCGAAATAGATTCCGCTTGCAATACCTATCAGGTCGTAGTTTGCCAGAGCAATCATTTTTGCCTTTGTAGTATCGATCAGAGTAATATCAGGATACTTCTCTGCGATGGCTTTAATGAGTTTTTCAGTGTTATGATGATGTGGCGAGGCATAAAGTATTGCAGTCTTCATGTCTCGCATTATAGCAGATAAATGGATTTGAGGCTTCATGTTTATGACTATTTTGACAAAATTTACCCTATTTTTTGAATAACTGAAAAACTGACGTCATAAGGTAGACAGAATATCAAAATAGTCATAAAATAATATACAGTGTAAAGTTAATTCTAGATTAATTAAACAAATTTGGGCGTAATTCTTTAAGTTCTTCAATCGTGAACTTATGAACATACACTTATGAGCCGTTTTGAATGCTATCATATCAAGCACATAAGTATCATTGAATCCGACTGGGGAACATTGAAAAATAACTTTCAGCTTGAATATCATAAGGCAAGAAATATTATCGGTATGTTCCGGCACTTTTTCTATAGCATTGTTGCTTATATGATTAGCCGCAATCTGGACTTTTATCAAAACTTTTTCAGGTTACGGTTAATTTAGAAAACTCGAATTTCGGGCTTGTAAATGTTTTCAAACACCACTAATTAACTCTTTTTAAAACAAAGACCAAATCAGAATTTTGCTTGGTCTTAAAAACACTAGGTTCGACACTCCCATACAATTCTCTGATATAAAACTTCTCCTTCAAAGCTTTTAGTTCATTTGAAAAGTCTTGCATGAGGATATCTTCTTTATTTGTGAAAACGTACGCGTCAAATTCTTGTTCTTGTGGAATAGACTCTTTGCTAGAATTCACAAAATTAAAATCTTGTCCGATTTTTTTATACAAGATAATGCAGTCTTCAATTTTACTGAAAAAATCTCTGTATTGCTCCAAGCTGCCCGCTTGAATAGCCATAGGCGAAAATTGTCCGAAATTTTGAATAAAACTCCAGAATTCTTCTATATTATATATATCAACAATTCTCGGTGATGTTGTTATTGAAGGTTCTTCTTCTATTGTCTCGAATATCATTTTGCCCCCATATAAATTATAATAAAAGAAGGTCATTAATCAACTTTGTACCCGCAAGAATTTGATTTACATAAGACAATTAATTCTTTATTCGGAATCCATTAAATATCTGCGCATTATGGAAATCATAAAGGAGATGTGCTTGCCAAAGGTTTCTCCGCAATTTTCTGTCAAACGCATAAAATCTTCTGCATGATGGGCGAAAGAATCATCCCTGTCATCAGTGTCTCCCCAAAGTTTTTTTGTGGATTGACATACCATGATTTTTCCGTTTTCGCAGTCAATTGTGTATTCGTATGATTTTCGAAAATCCGAATCATCACCAGAAAGACCGGGAAGATGAAAACTATTCAATTCGGTAGTATAAGAATTCTCATCATCAAATTCATCAGAGCTGGAATACAAAATCTTTCCGTTTACAAACTGAATAGGAATCTCATCTTCTCCCGGCGGGGAATATTCAGCGTTTTCGGAAAGGACCTTTTTCATCTCCTTCTTAAGCTGGTCTTCTTTTTTGCGCAAAATTGAGTCTACTTCTAAAAGACGAGCCTTAATTTCTTCGGTGACTGGGGCAATGTTTTCATGAGTAGTTCTGTATATTGCCTTAAACAGTTCATTACTCAGATTCCGGAGGCGTCTTTCACATTCCCCCAAATCACTATGACAAATGTGAATATCTCCGCTTCAAGTCCTCTGTCGAGTGCGCATCAAAGCCCGCAATGGTCTCAATTTTCAACAAAAAAAAGACTTCAAGTTACGCTTTAATTACATTTTCTGAAAGTCGGGTTATTGTTGACATATAAACTAATCCGAAGGGGGCAGAAAATGGAAATCAGAGAATCTTACAGAAATGGCAGAGAAATCACATCAAACGAAGTTATCTTAAATTTCGAAGACAAAGCTCTGTCATCTTATATCTACGCAAATAATTTTCAGGAAATATCGCTCGGCACAAAAGAGCTGGAAAAAGTTTTTCTCAGAACCGCATTGTCATACGATAATCTCGTTTCATTGAGCAATATTTATCTCAGGTATCTTGAAAAATCAAACACGGAAAAATTCAAAGAGCTGGAGAAAGGAAAGGGGGAAGAAAAAGGCTTCGATTTGGATGATGTTCTTTCCGCCCTCAGCAAAGACTTGCTCTCAAACTACAGGGAAACGGCTTTTGTTCTTTTTGCTTTTGAAAGATACAATGAAACAAAATACCTCAAAACAAATCCGCTGAAAGAAATTCTCGAAAGACCTTATATTCAAGATTTCTTTAAAGGATTGAAGCTCTCTGCGGCGGAACGAAAACTTTTTGTCCTTGCAGTCGCTCACGAAGACTGGGGATGGCTCTTCCCGGACTTTAAGAACGATGAATACAAGGCAAATCTTTTCTGTCATATTTGTTCGATTAATAAAAAAGATAAGCTGGGCTACGTTTGCAAACTGAACAGCCATCTGATTCAGCTCGGACTTTTCTCTTCTCCATGGAAAGTCCAGAATTATGTCTATTCGTTCTTCAAAAATGAAAATCCGTCATTCACCCTGCAGGAAATTCATCCAGACGGATATTGCGATGTCTATGATTATCAGGAACTTTGTGAGCTGAACTCCGATTCCCTCGAATTAATCAAAAAGATTCGCGGCTTCACGGTCATTTCCAGCGACAGCAATTTTAGGAACAGGAACTTTCTTGCAGAATATTTCCGAAGCCGTCAAAAAAGAGTTTTTGAATTGACAGCAGAATTCGAAGGAACAGGCAGAAATGAGATGAAATTCTACATTTACGCACTTTCCAAAATGATTGATGAAAGGCGTTCTGTCCTGTTCATAAATGAAAACTCAGCCTGCAATTTACTCGACGACGGCACAAACTCCCCCGAAAAAAGCTTTTTCCGTATCAAAGAAAGGTTCTCGTCGATTCTAGAGAATGTAACCAATCCTGTGATTATTTCAGCAGAACAGTTCACAGAGACTGAGCGCACGGAATTCTCAGACAACGGAATCGATGTGCTTTACTCACTGAATTTAAAGCTTCCGAAAGAAAAACGAGTCCAGGAAAAGGCAACGGATTATTTCTGTGAGCATAAACTTTCTCCCGATTATCTTTCTGTTGTCGTTGATGAATGTGAAAAACTGAATATCCAGCCGGAAGAATGGCCTTCCATTTTGAAATTATTCAATCACTCAACGGATTTGAGTCCTGTGGAAGCAGAAAACTTGCTGGAAAACAAATATGGGCATAAGAACAATCAGGGTAATCTCCGCAAAAACTCACATTACTGCATTGAGGCACTGAACACTTCGGAGTCAATTTTTGAAATCACCGATGCGCTAAAAAACGCGGATGAATATCAGAACGGTGAGTACGACGAGGAAAGCGGAATCAAAATCCTGCTTTACGGAATCTCTGGCGGTGGAAAGACAGCCTACGCTGAGGAAATATCTAAGAAAATCAACAGGAATTTGAAGATTGTCCGCCCGGCAGAAGTCCTGGGAAAATATGTCGGGGAGACAGAGCAAAACATCTCACGGATTTTCAAGGAAGCCGCCGAGGAACATGCCGTTCTTCTGGTTGACGAGGCAGATTCTTTCCTTCATCCGAGGGGCGACAATGTGAATCATCATAATGACTCGAAGGTAAATTCTTTTCTTATCGAAATCGAACGGTATCCGGGCATTCTTTTTTGCAGCACGAACCTTCCGGACAATTTGGACAAGGCTCTTGACCGGCGTTTCAATTTCAAGGTGGGCTTCAATCCTCTCACAAAAGACGGAGTCTCGCTTTTATGCAAAAGTTATTTTTCTTCTATTAATATGTCTGATTCCCAGGTGTCACAAATCTTCAACTCCGGGGATGTAACGCCCGGTGATTTTGCCAGCCTGAACGGAAAAATCAGATTCCTGCCGCCGGAAAAAAGGAATGCTGAATTTATCACGGAAGAGCTGTGCAAAATCGTCCGCGGAAAAACCCGCAGCTATGATTCAAAAAAAATCGGCTTTGGAGCCTAGAAATATCAAACTAACACAAATAAGGAGTATAACATGACTTACAAAACAGATGTACAGAGAAGACTTGCGGAAGTTCTTGACGAGCTTAAAATGAATGTAAACTATTACCAGGATCAGGAAATTTTCGTTATCAAAAAAAATTCATCATTAGCAACAGATTTCATAATCTATGAGGACAGACCGGGCTTCAAGGTTGAAAACCTTTATTTGAACCACACCAGCTGCCTTCTAAAAATCTGTGAGGACGGAAGCCTGCTTTATCATGACGGAGCCGAAGTCCGTGTCAAATACTGCAACGACTGCAAGAAATTCTACTTCGGGAAAAGAATCCGCCGCGAAGATGACAAATGTCCTGTCTGCAACGGAAAATCAATCAAGTATCTCTCAAACTCTTCCCGCCTGCCGGGCTGGTTCGGAGAAGAAAGCGCATCACTTATCGACAAAGACGAAGCCGATATGCGCCTTGATACCTGCGATTCCGAAAAAGAAGGTGAAATCAGGAAGTGCATTGAAAAATTGCAGGGGAAAATCTCATATATCACAATGGACGAGCAGAAAAGGGAAAAAATCATTGAGCTTGGTAAGAGATACCCCAACATGCAGGAAGTAGTTGATTACATCCTCACAAGCTTGGAATCCTCAAGCCTGAGAAAACACAAGGAAATCTCACTGCGTCCCTTTGTGCTGGTCGGTGGCCCCGGTTGCGGAAAAACAAGTTTCGTAACGGAACTTGGCTTAATCCTGCTTGAAGAAAATGCACTCAAAATCGACTTGGGGAACGATCTTCCTGCCTTCACAATTGTCGGAGGCGATCCCCAGTTCAGACAATCAAAGCAAGGGCTGATTATCGAATCAATGTTCAAAAATGATAAGCATGGACCTTTGAAGAATCCGCTGATTCATTTTGATGAGCTTGATAAAATACACCCGGACGAAAACTACTCAATCGAAACTGTCTTCTACTCAATTCTGGAGAAAAACACGGCCCGCAGATTCTACGATAATTTCATTGCGCTGAATGTGGATGCGTCTGGAATCAATTATGTTTTCACAGCTAACACGCTGGAGAATATTCCGAAACCGATTCTCAACCGTCTAAGGATTTTCCAGATTCCTGATTACACTCATGAGCAGCTGAAAGAAATCGTCATCGATAATTTCTACAAGAACTGGCTCAAAAACAACGACATGGAACAGGAATTCCTGCCGGAAGTCCTGTCCGAAGAAATCAAGGATCAGATTCTGAACGAATGTCACGATGACCCGCGAAGCATTGACGACGCAATCACCATGATTTTCACAAGAACGCTGACCATCGACAGGGAAAGCGGTCATAAAATCGCCTTGTTCTCGCCGAAAGAGTATTACCTCGGCTGGAAGCATTTCCGCGGCAAAAGGCGCATCTCAAAGAAATCATGGAGATTGCCGGAGAATTTCATAAAACCACAATATCTTGATTTGTTTGCAGAAAATTAACCATGAAATCAGGAGTTTTTCTTTTCTTCTTCCAGGACATTTATGAACTGATAGATCATACTGTAAGTTTTATTAACTTCTGTTTTGTTTTTCATATTAGCAACAGCTGTCATTCTATTATCCCAAAGTGATTCCTGTTGCTTAATTGTAAGCACTGCCTTTTTGTACTGTTCCCATCCGACTATAGAGCATAATTGTTTTACACAAGCATCGCTGGCGATGTCTGTTTCAGGTGCTTTCTTGTAATGTGAGACAAACCAGATTTCAATACACGGTTTACTTATCAGCATTATTCCGTCACATTTTTTGAGAGCTTCCAATACTTCTGGAACATCTCCATCATACATAAGGAATGTTTTTATCTCAGATGGATTTCCAGATAATTCTTCCTTATGTTTCTTGATTAATCTCTGAGAGATATTACTTCCGATAATTTTAGAAACAATTTTGATTGGAAGTCTATATCGTTGTTTTAGAAAGTTGATGTATGCTTCTTCAGTTTCTCCTTCACAGAGAACAAGAAACTGAGGACGCATTTTTCTAGGATTTGATTTTCTCTCTCTTCCCATGCTTATTCTCCCAAAAGATTTTTAATAATACTGATGGAAGAATTAATGTAAGGCACAGCATCGAATCTTCCCTCGAGATAACATTTTTCGGCATCCATGTTTTCCCTAAAATCTTTGAAGTCAAAAAGAGAATAAACTTCTGTAGAGCCATCTTCCTTTTTGTTTGTAAAAAGAATCTGATCCCTTCTCATCTTTTTGATGTCCAGGAGATTTGTATTATGACTTGTAAAAAGGAATTGTGCAGATTTAGATGCATTTACCATATCAAGAATGAACTGAGCAAGTTCAGTGTGAAGGCTGGCATCAAACTCATCGAGGATAAGAGTTTTTCCGTTTTTGCAGACATCAAGAAGAATTAAGAGAAGGTTGAAGATTTGAATTGTTCCAGCTGATTCTTCACCTTCAAGATGGAAAGAAATATCAGGGCTTCTTTTATGAGTGGTATAGAAGTTGATTACATCAGCAACTTGAGTGTATGGATCTGATTGAAGTGGAACCCCATTCCTTGTTACATGTGGTTGAATTGAGAATAAAGGAGTTCTTTCTATTTTTACATTAATATCAGTGATATCACTATCTGCCATTTTTAAGGCCTGAAGAATCAAATCTTTATTCTGTTTAAATAATTCAACTGCATAGTTGCCAGAAAGCTGAGGCAGTCCAATTAATAATTCTGTTCTGAAATAGTTGTAAATTTTCTTTGCAAGCTCTCTGTCCATTTGACTTGCTCTACTAATGAACAAAGTATTTTTTCCAGTACTTTGAGCTACATCCAAAGGTTTTACAAACTGTCCTTCTCCAAAAGAATAAATATCGGTTTTAGATGGACCTTGGCTTTCATCTCTTGTAAAAATCTTTACCTTTCTTTTATTTGGATGATAGTACAGTTCCTCAGTAAGAATCGCATTTCTAGTTATCGAGAAGGAATATTCATATTCTATTCCATCTGTTATGAAATCAATATAAAAAGTACTTGGCTTTTCAAAATATCCATCAAACTTAAAAGGCATAAAGTTGAAAATAGTACCTTCATTGTTCTGGAATGAATCCAAAACCAGGAGTCTACAGAACATTGCTGCTTTAAGAATACTAGATTTACCAGAAGCATTAGGTCCAAAGAGACCCTGAACCTTTATGAGTGTTTCATCATTAAAAGAGAAGATATTATCTGATAATTCTTTTGCACCTGCTGTATTGATATTACCAGCCTTAAAATCGATGCAAACTTCATCTTTGATGGAGAAGAAGTTACTAAATCTCATTTCTAAAAGCATAAATACCTCTTATTTGTAGGATTACTACAAATATAACACTTTTAGACGGATAAAACAAGAAGAATAGAGATTCCAATAGCTGTTTTTTCTAGCTCCTAAATCAAGAGCCGTCTTTACATAATCTTCATCCGTTTCATCGGAAGCGTGTTTGCATCTGAATATATGAACATGAAATATGTGATTCATATTTTTATTGTATTTATAAAACCGCCTGTTCTTGATTTGTTTGCAGAAAACTAACCAGCAGATTCAAGTACACGAACATAAAAAGCGATTTTGCTTCATCTGGGAAAAGTTTCAGCACGGAGAAGCCGTCATGCGATTTTCTGAACTGGAACAAGACCTTGCCGAACAGGTTTCTTTTCGAAGAAAATTCATCCGTTTCAATTTTTGAGTGAAATTCACGAAGAAGGATGCTGAACTTATCTTCAGGTAAACTCAATGGCTTAGTTTTTTCAACGGCCTCCCCATTCTTCTCATCTTCCTTCGATTGCAAATAATCCTCAAAATCGGAGTAAAGGCATTTGACTGACGAATATTTGTCACTCAGCTCTGCATATTTTTCCGGAACCTCAAGAGACTCAGATATTTCTTCGTAATAATTATTGATGTCGTAAAAGGCAGAAAACATACAAGCATCAAAGTTTTCTTCCACATTTTCCGCATCGATTTTACGAAGAATATGCCGGAGCCTTGCCCTGAGGACTTGGCTCGCATCATTGGAGTCAAAGTTTTCATTCTCTTCTTTTGCAGTTTGAATAGCCTCGCTCAGGAAGTCGATTTCCTGGGCAAAAGAATCCGCACCATCATAGAGGATTCCACTTCCGCCCGCATAGATGAAGCTGTTCACCGTGTCGCTCTTGTCATCAATCAAGATCGCCTCAGGATTTGCGTAACGGATTTTTATTTCCTTACGCTGGACTATATTTATGTTCGATTTTGATAGACCAAGATTATTTACGCACCATTCGATTTTTGCCTGTTTGCCGACCTCTGAATGTTCCGCGCTCAGGATTTTAGCCCTCCACCCTGCCAGATTTGCAAAATCAGCGAGTCTCTCAAAAGATTCCTTGGAATCCGCATTATAGTAAGCATTCATTTTATTTCTCCCATCTGTTGATTCTGAATTCTTCCGGCACATCTTTTTCAGCAGAATTTTCACGAGTCTCAGCAACAATAATATCATCGACAGTCGTATTCAAAAAATATGCAAGTTTTAAGATGTTGTCCAAAGAAGGAAGTGTTTTTCCCTCTTTCCAGTTGTAAATTGCCTGCGGAGATTCAAAACAGAAAAGATTCTGCAACTGACTTACCTTGTAGTTGCTGTTTTCAATAAGGGTGGAAATTCTTCTGGCGGTTTCGTCAGTAAGAATAACAGGATTGTAGAATGATTTTGCGTTTGAAATTTGTTTCATAGGTTGCTCCTAGAGTTTTGTTTTTGTTAGGAACATAAAATGCCCCATTCCCTCACAAAGTGAGAGCCAGACGCCATGCGCCCATAACGCAGAAATACTTTCCAATTTCTGCCACAAAACTCCGGATTGCCAACCACGGACTTTAATCTAAAAAAGATAAGGCATGCAAGCAAAACTGCTTACATTTACAACATATAAAACAAAGTATGATTTGTCAAGGGAAAATCCTTTTAGATATATTTTCAAGTGAAACTTTATTGCAACAAAATAAAAGAGTTATATTATAAACATATAACCGGAGGTCAATATGATTATAATCCCTTTTATCTGCCTGCTGCTCGTAATCGCATGGAAGGTTATGGTAGCCCTGTGCCTAATCGCGCTTTTCCCGAAATTCTTCATTGTGGCCGCGATATTACTGGTCGTAGTGCCGTTTGTAATCGGCTTCTACTCAGGTTACAAAGAATAAATGGCATCAGTCTGGACTACGAAAAGAGGCTGGCCCGAGAGCACGGTGTTGGCAATTCTTATTTCAAGCACAACTTTAATTACTACAACAGAAAATCGATGTAGAATAAGAATTGGGAAAGGATCTTCACTATGGTTTCTGGAAAATTCGAATGCTCTTGGAACAAATTATTTCAATCTCTTGAGTGTGATATTTTTGACATCATTGAGGAAAAATTTGACTGCGGTATTTTTATGGCCGACCCATTTTTCTGCCACCTTCATATGTTTATCAATGATGAAGAGTTTCCTGAGTTTTATAGAATCATCAACGAGAAATATCATACAAATTTTTCTCTTCATGAGGATTTGCTTTTATGGGACATTGAATCAGAAATCGTAAAGACCGATATGCTGAGATTCCTTTCAGGAAAGTCTCTGACAAGTTCGATAGATTCTAATTTATTCAAGATTTTTCTCGATGATCCAGAAAAAGAATTAAACGAGCACCTGCTTTCCGTCATTAAAAACGGTCATTTCTCCTATCTCAAAGGCGGAATAAACAATGATGAAAAGAACAACAGGCTGGGAGTTTTGACTGTAATTCAAGCAGAACAAAACTCTGATGAACTCACAACGACGCTCATTATACGAGGCTCTGAAATCGGCGGAGAGTATGAGATTGTCGATGCCTATCCTTCAATGTCTATTCTACAATCAAAGACAAACCCAACGAACGGAATGATTTGCTACCGCTCGGAACATCTTGGATTATTAGGTACTCGAAATGACGATATGGCTTTCTGGAATTTCTTTGAACCGTTACAATTTTTTGAGTTCAGTGAAGGACATACGGACGATTATATTTTCTGGGGACTAGCCTACCCTTTTGATTCAGGACTTGTTTATTCGGATTTTAATTTTGAGGCCGCTAAAATTGAGCCGCTAAAAATGACAAGAATCAATCTTTCTGAATACGAGGAAACGATATATTTGGGAAAGAAGTTTCTGAAGGTTTGGATAAACGAGGGTTCAATAAGAATACCTGTTTTTGTGCCGGAAAATATAATTCCCAAAAGCCATGGCGTTACTGTTACGGAAATTGAAACGCAAGTCTTATTTTGCGGACAGATACAACCAAAGGAGGACTTATTCAGATGATAAACGAACTTGGCTGGAAGAAAATTAAATTTCTCGGACATAATCCTGATGAAATGTTAGAAGGCTATGTCTTTACTGTAGACGGCAAAAACCTTGAATTCGACAGTTTTCAACCACTTGGCTGGTATGACATTGATTTTTATGGTCTAGAACATAAAACTGAAACTGAAAATGAATGTCCACCTATTGCGTGCTGTTCTTGCGGTTGCATTTATTGCGATTCTGTCCGTACTCTTGTTGAGTTCGGTACGGATACTGTTTCTTGGTCGGTCTTTCATTACAACATAGATGACGGTTGGGGAAAATACACTTTCGTAAAAGAACAGTATCTTCAGGCGATAAAATCATTAACAAAAGCAATAGAGGAAGAGCGTCATGGATAACAAGAAAATCATAAGAATGTGCCCGGAAGATTCTTTTTCCCTTTTCTGGGATGAAGAGGGCGTTTGCATCGGTGGTGCAGAAAGTCTAACTTTGCACGAATCTCCTGATGATGAAAACGGAACATCTATCGAACTACATGTTCCTGGCTTGCAGGAATGGCTTGACGAATACATGTGGCAATGTCTTGTTCCGTGCGAATCGGGGAAAATCTCAATCGAAGAGCTGAGCAAGTCCTTTAACTGGAAGAAGTTTCATAAACAGGGCGTTGCTCTTGCGCTGGAAGTGAAAAAGCTCCTTCCGCCTGAGGTGTCACTCATATACGAGCCGCCGTTTGAGGACAAGTCTGGAACAATGAACGAAGAGGTCATAAGAAAATGAATTTATTTATATGCGGAAGCCGGAAAATAACAAACAAGGAATGGATTTTCTCACAGATTGAAGCCTGCATTTCAGAACATAATTTTACGGACATTACGATTCTTGAAGGCGAGGCAAAAGGCGTTGATACAATCGCAAAGGAATGGGCTGTTTCCTACAGCATTCCCGTAAGAGAATATCCGCCAGATTATAATCGTGAAAATGCATCCTTCGATGAGCGTTGTAATGCCTTCTACAAGCGGAACGAAGAAATGACTATTGATTGTGACTTTATGCTGGTTCTGTGGACTGATGAATCATCGGGGAGCTTTCATGACATTCTCATGGCAGAAAAACATCATAAGCCGTACAAAGTCTGTTTGTATGACACAAATAAAAATGATGCTACATTCAGAACGGCTGTGTCTTATGCTTTGGAAAATCACAAAGAACTGTTTTCATCTTCGCTAAATCCGAGGGCTATCTTTTCAAAGTTTAAGATATTTGTAAATCAAGCCTTAATAGAACAGTCAAAATCTTCCGGTTATGAGCTTGAGCCGTGGTGGGAAGAAGGTCACGATTCTGGCTCATGTTTCTGGGTAATGCCAGTGAGACAAGGAAAAGACCAAAATGATGGCTCATGGGGCTGTCATTGTTGTTGTGAAGAAGAGATTTCCATTGAAGAAGATGTTGTGTATGAATATCTGTATGTTCCATTTTTAAGAAAGTATTTTGATACTTCTATCGAATACACCTGCAGGGAAAAAGAATTTGGGACCGAGACAATCGAATTTGACTGGTGGGGATACAATCTCTATACATACGATGACATAAGAAAAATGGCAGACGAGATGATACGCTATGCAACTCAGCAGATGAATACAGTGACCGCAGAATTCTACAGAAGTTTAGGCAAGCGTCTTATCTTAATGATGGAACGACAGCCGGACTGGGATTTCATTACTTTTGAAGGACCGTAACGGAAATAAGCGATGACACTAATGCCGTGGCAAAAACTTGTAGTAATAGAAGAACGAAGCCCCAGTCTGCGGATAAGTGATTTTCATGTACTTGTCATCGTAGATTTTGACCTCGCACTCGGCATTTCCGTAATTTACGGCTTTGAAAGAGTAGAGGTAATCCCCACTTTTCTCGTAAGCAACGACCGCCTTAGCACCCTCAACCGGATCAACGGGTACATCAACGATGTTGTAAGCCACCGCAGGGTTTGTTGATGCACATGACATGAGACTCATTGCGACCATCGCAAGAGTCGTGATGAAAGAAAGTGTTTTTTTCATTTTATTTTTTTTCCTTTTTATAACTTATCGACTCGTCCGCTCACCGCCCGTGAGACTCTCCGGCAAATCGCTGGATTTTTTGAGAGGTTTCAGGTGCAGGTGTTTTGCGATAAAACGGCTTACCGTAAGACTTTCATACTCAGCCCTTTCCCGAAGAATTTGCGCCTCTTCCTTTGTGAGCGTGAGCGTGATGTTCACGATGTTGAGTCCTGTCGGTTTCCTGCCGGAGCCTTCTCTTTTTCCGCCCCAATTTCTATCATTCATGCTTTTATGATAGAGAATAGTGCTTGATTGGTAAAGTCGTTATTTCAAGTTAATCGAAACCTTTTCCGTCTGCCGTTTTCAAGACACCGTTATGCTCATCATAGAATACCTGGCGTTCCATATCCATTCCTCCAAAAATAATAGGATAAAGTCGGTAGAGGGCAGCACTCCTCTGTCGCATAATTCCAATGGAAAAGCCGCAGCGGCTATCTCTGACGTAACCGACATTGTTATTCTAATTTCATATCTGGTCTCCGTCACTAAAGTAATACTTTAAAACTGAAAAAAAAGAATAACTGGTATAAAGTGTGAACTCTTCTTCCGAACGACTTGAAAAAACAGATTGACAAATCAAATAATTAGCGGTATATTCCGATTGTGGATATTCTGAAGATGTTCGGAGCCAGTTTGCAAAAGGAGGAACTTATGTCAGAAGCAGAATTACACACAAATCATCTTACAGAAGAAGAAATCAAAATATTAAGAGAAGAGTTCAAAAAAAATGAACTTTATCAGCAGTCTGTATCTTTATGCAAGGACTATCAGTTTGAACAGTTCTGCGCAGGCGAAGACATCCTTGAAGGAAGACATTCCCGTGTCGAAACAATCAACGGAAAAGAAGTGCTGGTTATTTACACTTTCAAGAATGGTCTTATCCATTCAGAAAATGACTTGCCGGCAGTTGAATATCCAATGCACTGGGAATACTGGAAAAACGGCCTGGTCGTCGAAGTTGCTGATGAAGAAAAGGATGTCAGGGAATACTGGAAAGACGGCTTGCCTTACAAAATAGTGAAGGATTATTCAAAAACAAAAGATTTAGATTAATAGGAACTGTCACAGGAGACCGTTATGAAAAGCTTCAAATCATATCAGCATCAAAGAATTTTACTTTCTGACAATAGACTCGCAAACGGGAAATATGGCATCGACGGATTTTGTACAATAACAATCAAAGATGGACTTCTGAACGATGAAGTTTCTGAGGATGGTACTTTAATTCCGGCAATTTTAACCGCAGACTCAACACACATCGAACACTGGAGAAACGGCGTTCTGCATTGCGAAACAGAACCCGCCATCATCGATGTTGTGGATAACTATGAAGAATGGTGGCTGAACGGGAAGCAAGTAAAAGGAACTGTCTCGGCAACAGAAACCAAAATCGAAGTGACAGACTACAGTAAGTCTACTGTAAAATTATACTCAAATAATATCGAATCATTCCGAAAACCCGTTATTGATATGGAAGCAACTGGTAAACGAATAAAACGCCTCAGAGAAAGTAAAAACCTAAAGGTAAAAGATTTACAATCCTTGTTCGGTTTTGAATATCCTCAGGCAATATATCAGTGGCAATCCGGGGAATATTTACCTTCAATCGACAATCTTTTTATTCTGTCTAAATTCTTCGATATTGATATTTCTGAAATATTGATGGACAAAAATCAGGGAAGTGAACACAAAACTTGTTAGAACAAAGGAAGAAAACGGACATATTATTGAGGCAGAGGTTTACTGACATAGGCTGCAAAAGTGAGTACGCTATATATGCGAGTTATGCACTTTTGCAAATTGGAAAGAGATTGGAAAACCTCAGCACATCGAATAATGACACGCCATTTGTAAATTTTCCGCAGGTAGACTGGCTTCCGGAGTTAGTGACCGTGATAAACTTCCTATTTGCATTCTTCCCTTTTTTGCTGTATCATCAAATTATACAAAATTTCCAAAACAACCTGTTTTTAATCACTTTTGGAAATTTTGTATAAAAAGGCGTTATGATTGTTAGATAAGAAAAGATCAAATTATCAATCTTTGTGAAATGAAATATACAGAAGCAAGTTTCCCGGTAACGAATGCTTTTATTATGGAAATAAATACAAAGATTCAGTCCTTCAAGGCAAAAACAAAAACAAACCATGCAATTCATCCGACTTTAGTGACAACTTATCCTGTTGTTCAAAATGAATATGCAGCTGATCTTCAGGCGGTTATAACTGCCAAGGATTTATTCGCAGAATAATTACTCTGTTTCTTTCCTGATAACGCTCATACGTTGATTCGCTCCGTTTGCATGAGAAGAAATTATTTTACACGCCGCTCTCGCGGCTTGCGCATCATCAACATCAAGAAAAAGACAGTCTTCCTTATTGATAATGGATTCGTGAAGTTTTGCTCGGTTCATTGTTTCTATTGTAGTGGTTTTGTTACGAATTCTCAATTTTTGACAGTATTTCCTCAAAAGTCATGATTCGAAAATGATTGGCATCCATACAAACATTTATGTACTGAGCCGGATTTATCTTTTTCTTTGGAAAACTTTTGTTGTACTCCCCAAGAAAATAATCTTCGCTTACCATAGAATTGTGAGTATGACCATGAATGTTCACAAGCGAAGTTCCAGAATCAATAAATACTGGTTCGTGCGAAAAAATAATATTATCGAATTCTAAAGGTCCCTTAAAAACTTTGTCAAATCCGAGATGCTCAAAATAGTCTATATAATTTGAAAACGGTTTCTTCCTTGCTCTAAAATCATGATTACCGAGGATTAAATTCATTTTTCGGTTTTTCTTCATTCTCATGATGTCATTCATGATTCGGGATTCTTCAATTCTGAGATTCAGAAAGACATCACCTAGATTCCAGATTAAACAATCTTCAGGAAGCTCACCAAATTTTTTAAGAATGAACTCATTCATCTGAGCGCATCCTTTTGGGGAATATTCAAATTGACGATTGCAATATTTGATAATGTTTGTATGATAGAGATGCAAATCACTTGTAACAAAAATCTTATCAGGCGAATATCCCTGACAAAATTCTTCCCTATTAATCTGATTCATATTATTTCTCCCAAAAAAACTCATCCATTCTTCCTGCATTTCCTGTATCTTCATCAGGATAGCCAACAGGATTAAGTTTCAGATGAATTGTTCTTCCGTCACCCTGGACTAAATCTTTTACACGAACTGAATGAGTATGTCCAGCAAGCCAGATGCTTTGATCCTTCAGCTGGTCCAGATATTTCTGCCCATTAAAATAGAAGAAAGTTGTATACAAATCATGTCTATAGATTTTCTCAACACCAAAGAAAAGCGGAATATAATGAGTCATTATGATATCGGGATTTTCCGAAACCACATAATCCAGCTTTTTCATTTGGGAAGCAAGAATATCCTTATGGATGTTATTCATATATTCCCAATGACGGTAATCAAACCAGCGCTTCCAGTGACAAAGAAACTTTGCCATATTTCCTTCCGGCTCAGGTTCAATTTTGTAAGCCCAAGTCCAGTCATTAAACGCCATTGTCCCGCCAAACTTCACGCCTTCAAACTCTTCGACTGTTCCATCAAGAATAGAAACATTCCCAAACTTTGAAACTTCAGCCTTCAAAAAATCCAGTTTTGCCTGAGTTTCTGTGAACGGATTGTTCCAGAAGTAGGACTGATTTCCAATTGTCAGGTCATGATTTCCAAAGACGACAAAAATCTTTTTGTAGCGGGGAGAAACCGCCTTATAAAAATCCACAAACAGATTTGGATCATCACAGGTATCTCCGGCACGGAGCATTTTGCCGGCTTGCAGCCGTCGCTCCCTATCCCATGCATACACCGCCTGAGGATATTCGAAGCCGAAAACAGCCTGAATATCGTGTACAGTGTACCCGCTTCTTATTCTGAGTGATTTAATTTGTGTTTTGTAGATTCAGTGTAATATATTGTCAAATAAAATTCATTAAAGTTGTAGTTTAAAAAGAGACCCGCCGATTTGAGGATGACTGAGAAATCATTAACCTTGGCGGGTTCTGTTGCCTAAAATATAAATTTATGTAGATAAGGTGTCAATCCAAAACATCAACCGTTCCTTTTTCTTCAAAGTTCCAGCAATCAGATGCATCAGACATTCTCTTTTTATAACTCTCTCTATCCATCTGTTCCCATTTTGGATGATCATAATAAAATGATTGCATATTCCATCGGTTTTTACATTCTTTTCCATTGAAATTGTTACACAAAGGACATTTTTGGAGTTGAGGCTTTATCTTTTCAGAATTTTGTTTTAATTCTTCAAGTTCTTCGGGCAATCTTTTATGAAATGACTCTTCTCCGTCATCACCACTTAGTAACCATTCAATTCTTTGAGAATACAATTGTGCCTGTTTCAAATAACCGATTGCCTTTTGAAATTCTTTAAGAGTCTTATTTGACCATTTATTCTTTCCCCACTTTATTTCTGTTGAAATTCTCTCAAGAGGTTCTTCAAATCTACAGTAAAAATAATCTAAACTTCCGCCACTCATAATTTTTCTCCTTTTTTACAGAATATTCTCCCATTTCAGGGATTCGTAGAGATTATTCAGATTTATTCTTTCTACAAAACTATGCCAACTTCCTGCCAGGCCAAGCAGGAAAAATATTTTGTCTTTATTCTTTTCAAGAAAAGTTTTTTGCTCCTTATCAGCCCTGCTATACATGTCATTAAAATACCATCTTGCCTGATAAAATCTTTTCATCTTAGAAAGTCTTACAGCTTCATCCCAGTCAATGATTAAAGGCAGATTCTCTGTGTTTTTTGCAAGAGTAATCCAGAAGTCGGAGCCCTGACCAGAAATATAATGCATTTCAATTACATCCCCGGTTCTGATGCGCAAATAAAGAATCTGTTCTGAAAAAGTTCTTGTGACATCAATGTGAAAATTGCATAAACGCCAAAATAATCGTTCCAAACCTCCCATCACATCAAAATATTTTTTTAGAGCCTTATTTATATCCCCGGCTTTTCTTGCTTCATCTAACCATTCTTCAGGAAGAATTTTCTGCCAGTCCTCGTACTCAAAATCGTCCGTATATAACGAGTCTGTAAGTTTTCCTATTTTTTGCATACGTGCGCAGTATTCCATAATCCAATACGGCAGGCCGTTATAATCAATCTCTCTATCCATAATTGTTCGCTCCCAATCTGATTAAAATATCAGGTGTCATGTCTAAAAATTTCCACCTATATTCAAAAGAATTTCAGCTTCTGTCATTTTATCAAGACAGTTTTCATCGACAGTAAACTCATAACTTGAATCATCAGATTCAAAAATCAATTTATTCTCAAGTTGAGTAATAGTTCCGCAGCTTGTATGAAAATAGGAAATAGTTAATGCTCTATCAGAAAAGATATAAATAAACTGTTTGCCTGGATATTTCTTCTCTGATTCACCGACCATTATTACACCAGGAACATTCAGGTGAACAGCATACTTTTTGTCACCTTTTATAATACGAGAAAGATATCCTGTAGTTTGTTTTATCAGTTTTGGCATTTTAGCTTTTCAAATTAAAAATGCCGGTGAAGTTCGCCACATTTCCTCAACCGTCAGACAAGGATTGTCCGACCCCGCAGCAGGCATCTCTACATTAGCCGGCAATTAGAATTATATTTCCAGGAATAACATTTATCATTAAAGCAAAACTTTAATTCTTTTAACGACTCTCTCTATTCAAGGTTTCATAAAAAAAGCACCGGAATCCATTCCGAAGAACTTCAACCGGTGCCCCAGATTTGCAGCTTCCAACTGGTATAGAAATAAGTGTTGAACTTTTTAAGTTTTTAATTATTCCTCAATTGTTAAAAAGCCATCGACATTCAAAAAGATAAAACCAAGAATACGGAAAATCCGGTTTATAAAATATTATAGTTTTATATTTTTAAAGGCCTTAATCTTCGTAGGCCATCTCTTATTTTACGGCCATAATCCTTTTAGGTGGAGGTCTTACCCTCCTGGCGTGGATATCAGCCGGAACTTAGTTTGAAAAACTTATAACCAAAAGATTAAAAGCGTTTCCAAACCAAGCGTATTTTCCCCCACTGGAAAATACATTTACTGCATATCTGTCCTATAAAATACCTTCCGGCAATTCATAGTCAATTTTGTGAGTTGCGTTGAAAGCTGTAAGCTCATCACGAACGGTTTCAAGCTCACGGTTGAGCTGTTTTTTCAATCCGATTAAAGAAACTCCGAATGTCTCGTCGGTGAGCATTGGATAATTGTAAGTAGAAACCTTCACTCGTTTGTAGTTTCCCTTTTCATCCGTATGCTCATAATCATACTCAAGTTCTTCAGTTTCTGCTTCGACTTTTCTCTCCATAGTGATCTGATATTCAACAACAGAGAGTTTTGATTTTATCGCAGCTTCCTTAAAAAGCAGGTTATGACCTTCACGGTTCGCGCTCTCAATTGCTGTGTTTAATTCAAGAATTGCATCAGTAAGAGTAAACAGTCTCTTAACTACATCTTCATAACTCAATCCATCAAGAGCAGCAACTTTCTCAGCACGTTTTGCTGCAATTTCTTCAGCTTTAGGAACTTTACCCTTAAATGAAATCTGATGAGAATAACCATGGATAAGTTCATTCAAATTGCTGATCTCTTTTTTAAGCTCAGCCCTGACACGCATTGCTTTCTGTAATGTCATTTCTTTCCTCCATTCGTTTATGGTTATAAGATACTGGAGGCTTTAAGAAAAAGCATTAAAGTTGTAATTTAAATTAATTGGTTTTACCCGTAAAGATGCTGATAATGAACGTAACTACTTTAACAATCAAGTCCGATTGCATCACAGCTAAGCTTTGTTATGTCACCCTTGATAATTTTGATTTTTCCCATATTATTACACCAAACTAGATTACTAAAATCTAGTTTCTACAACTTCAAAAATAGAATTAAGAATATCTGCTGATACTTTTTCATCCGCCTTCAATTCTTCAAACGCACTTATGTACTTTTTGCCAAAATCATCAAATATTTTTTGAAAAATAGTATATTTTATGTTTAAAGATTCAGCTAATAGAGAAAAATCTTCTTTTGACACCTTCTGAATCTCGTAATGCTTACCAATTTTCATTGAAAGCTTTTCTGTAAGGCCAGGATAGATTACAGTAGAAACAACATCGTACAAAGGGGATAATTCAACACGATTGTTTTTATAAAGCAGAGAATAATTTTTACCATGGCTATCACAATTTCCCATCAAGTAATTGAAAATTACATATCTCAAGAATTTCTGAGTCTCCAGAGCCGGAACAGTACAGACTTTCGTTATTGTATTAAAAATATCAGCAATTCCCGGACCGCCGTCATTCTGATATTTTGATGTGCTCATAATTCCAAGCGCCTGACAAAAATCTTCCTGATGGAGTCGCTGAATTAAATTACCGTCTTTAATCCTGTCATAGCGTTCAATTACAAAAACATCTTTTCCAGCAATCTTCAATAAATCGACCACAGGAACAGGAAGACCAAAACTCTTTGCAAGTTTCATACAGATATATTCATTTTGTGCAAGCGAAGAAAGACTGCCTGTACGAGCAGGTTTTAGAATATGAGTAGAAGGAGCTCCATTTAGCGGCAAGTACCATTCGCCTTTTATTTTTGTAAGTGCAAGTTTTTCCTGTGCACCAGCAAGGGAAAGCCGTAACTTATCATCTGCCTTAATAAGAGGTCGGGTATTCATTTTCTCGATAAAATCCGAAAGCTTTTTATCATCAAGCTGTTCATAGTTTTCTGAATTCAAGGAATAACTTGTTTCCGTAGAAAGTGAATCACCTTCTGTCAAAATGGAAATAAGACCTGCGCATTCTCCGCCTAATGCTTCAAGTAATTTCAAAGTGCTAGTCTCAGATATGTGAAGATAATCTGCTATTTTTTTTCGCGAATCCTCTTCCGGCAAAAGTCCTGAGAAAAAAGGAATACATTGCTTTTGAGAAAATTCTTCACTTTGTAAAGGAAGAGAAGCGGAAAGAGGGACAGCATTTTTGTTCATTAAGTAGTTTTTATCATAAATGAAAATTACGCCACGATTATCTGTCGATTCAAGTGAGCCAGTTTTTTCATTCCCCAAAAAAACGCTCAGTTTCATTTATTTTCTCCAGTATCATCTTCGCGATTGACGGCATATAGATTTATCCCGAGCATTTCAAGACAGTGCAGAACTTTGTTCATCTGTAATGTTTCTTTACCATTTTCGAGTTCTGAAAAAAAACGAGCGCCCACATTGCACATTGCCGCAGTTTCTGACTGGGTAAGCCCCAACTGCTTTCGACGATTTTTTACAGCTTCTGATATTGATTCAACAGAAATAATTTTCATGTTTTCAGTATAACTTTCCCGAACGGGAAAATCAATAAAAAAAGCCTTCTTTTACGAAAAGATTTTCCCGTTCGGGAATATACTCTATATTCTATTCTAACCCTTATAAAGCTGATACTTCTTACTGATGCTATGGGCAACATCATCCTGAAGAGGTTTGAACCAGATTCCAACAGAGCAGCGGCCTTCGCCATTTTCGTCCCAGACAAGCTCCGGAGACTCCGCTTCCTCATCATCCGGCCATTTATCCAGCATCTGATGAAATACTTTCAGAATAGATTCCACCCATGTAGCCGAAAATCCCGCATGGCTGAATACCCAGCCGTCACATTCAAAAGCCAAATCAATAATATCGAGCCTCCTGGACAATTCCATTTCCCTTGAAGCAAATATTGATAATATGTTTTTCAGGAAGCGTGCGTTGCTTTGGGATGAATTTGAACATCTGTATGCAACGCTTTTTAATAATAGCGAGTAATACTTGAAAGTAGTTGAGGCCTTGAGTTCAAAGAAAATAGGGCTCACAAGAAAAGTGATTTCCCAAATTACAAAGCTGCCGCCAAATGGAGCGCTTACAAAAATCCTTGAAAATCTTGTTAATTCAGAATTTGTGCGGGCCTATCAATTCTTCGGAAACAAGAAGCAGGATACTCTGTATCAGCTTTCAGATTACTTTACTTTATTTTATTATAAGTTCCTGAAGAATAATTCTGGAAAAGATGAACGATTCTGGTCAAATTCAATAGACAATCCATCTGTAAGAGCATGGGAAGGATTTACGTTTGAACAGGTATGTAAAGACCATATCCAGCAGATTAAAAAAAAGCTTGGTATCTCCGGTATCCTTACAGAAGTTTCTTCATGGTTTACAAAATCAACCGAAGAAGCTGATGGGGCTCAGATAGATATGCTTATAGATCGTCGTGATAAAGTCATAAATATCTGCGAAATGAAATTTGCAGTCAATGAATACGAAATAGATAAGGATTATGAGAAAAAGCTGATTAACAAAATAGAATGTTTCCGCAAAGAAACAGGTTCTAAAAAAGCCCTGCACCTTACTATGGTTACAACTTATGGCGTAAAGCAAAACTCACATTCAGGCAGAATCCAAAGTGAAGTCATAATGGATGATTTGTTTGAAAATTAGATTGCTAAGATATGCGTAGTCATGACGTTCTTCACCACGACCAAAAGTAGGAGTTACAATTTTATCAGGACTTCCGTGATACAAAATCATAGTGTAACCTCATTTAATTATATCATGTCTTATGCTTTTTATCATTATTTTCCAGTTCCTCGATAGTTTCAGCCATAAACACCACTTACTAGCAAACTAACACCTACTAACACCCTTATAAAGTGTAATAGGGTGTTAGTCTTTGTCTTATTGCAGTTCCATAAATGCCCTGTAGTTTGAATCGTCGTAAGGAGGGCAATAAACCGCAAACTCTATAGTCTTGAAGGAATGTGCGTATTTTTTTGCAAGGTTAATCATTACTTTTGCAACAACTTTCGGGTCATTCATAAAAGCACCGCAGCCAAAAGCCCCAAGGACAAGCACATCAACATTCTGGGAGGCAGCTGCATCAAAGATACGAGCATCACGATTTTCGTGCAGGGAGTAAAGCTCTTCATTATTCAAAATGAGCCGTTGGTTACCATCGCCTGAATTGTAACGATTGCTCGGATTCTCACGAAGATTTGGAGCTGCGCAAGTAATGACATCAACATCATACCATTCATTTTCAGGAAGTAATTTGGGAGAAGTCGTGTCGCTTTTAAAGACCGTGATATTTTTTGTGTAGAGAATGTCATCGTTATGCAATGGAGTTCGAGCCTTTCTGTGCGGATTGTAGAATCTCTTCCAGTTTTCGTCCGTGTCCAGCGTAAAATAAAGTGTTGAGATGCGGCAAAGACATTCTTCCTGTGCCCCTGCTCCATTCACTACGCCACCACCAGGATTTGTGCTTGAAGCAAAATTCAATACAGCAACTTTTTCTCCAAGCTTTGCATAGTCCTGAGCCGCTTCAAAAGTTCGCTTCTTTGAGATTATGATTTCAGCTTCTTTTTCAAATCGTGGAGTCTTGCTCGCATCAGAAAGCTTCTCCCCTTCTCCAATAAATATCTGAGTTTTTCGGGAAGCCTTTATGCCATCAATCAACCGTGAAGATTTTTCACAAACGGAAACGGTATCTTCAAAAACCGCAATGTTCTCAAATCTGCTCATTTTTCCCCCTCATAATTTTTTACATATTATGCACTACTGACCGAACCTTACCTATGCCCCTGATAAGATTCTGTATTCCTAAGTGTCTTTTTTTTACCACTTAGGGATACAGAATCACACATTTTTATTAATACAATACCTTAATCTCTTCCGAAAGTATAAAACAGTGAAAAGAATAAATAAACAGTATTCCATTTGATTATTTACCCAAGTTTGATGTTTCGTATGAGAATCGAACTCTCATACCAATCGGCATCAGAACCTTGATCTGACGTGTCTCCCAGTTGCACCACTGAACCATTAAAGCTCGAAAGGGCAGCATTCTATCCGTATAAATGACCAATGGCGTGTCTGTTTTACAGAAAATGGTAAGCAGCGTTTATAAGTCTTCTCGCTTCTTAAACAAATCCTCAAGAACTACCTGATTCGAAATCCGGTTGGAATACATATTCTTTTTGACTCCGTATGTTGTCACAAAAGTCAGCTGAATTGTTTTTTTTGTTCCGGTCACTTCAACAAAACGGCTTATTTTCCTGCGTAATTTAAGCTCATATTCCTTATCTATTTCAAACTGGTCAGCTGAAAATTATTTAGATTTAGCCAGAAAATAATAAACATCATTGTGCTGTCCTTAACTAGTGATAAAGTCTGCAATATTCTGTCTATCAGAAACTACGTTTTATGCGGCCTTTATGTGGCTTTGAGTGTAGTGGGATGTATTGCTGGTGTCTGGTGCGGAAAGAAACTTGCAGCACTGATATAGGAGCTCTTATGGCGACAACAAAGTGCGTTAAAAGTGCGGTACAAAAAATAACGGTGCGTTACAATTAAAGCTAGATAATACAATAAAATAGCACATTTGTACCGCACTTTCTTTATCTTGCCTATCAGTTAATGCACATGTGCCCATATACTAAAATTCAGGCGCCTTTGGCGGATTTTGAGTTGAAAAATACATTCATCATTTTACAAACAGCCATATTTATATTTCTTTCAGGAACTCTTCCACATTCTTATATTCGATTCCGTTTGAAGCCATACCGGACTCGCCCTTGTACAGTACACAACGCCTGATGATTTTTCCGTACATCTTCTCAGTTTTTGCTATGTTATCTTCATTCAAAAGATGTTTTGCCTGTTCTTCTACGATTTCATCACTATGTTTGATTTCAAAGCATTCCACTTCACCTCTGTTGCCGTCATAAATTACCATATCAAATTCACCGGCAGCAAAATACAGCTTAAAGACTTCTCTGTCCTTGCCACAGCGGCGTTTTGTATCTAGAAGCACGATATCTTCAAGCATATGTCCCATAACTGTGGTCAAAAGCCGTTCCGTAATAAATGTTTTTACAGGCTGGCTCAGCTGGTCAAATTTTTCATCCCTTAGAATTGAATGAACCAGAGTCTTTGCCTGGCAAAATCTCATGCCGGGTTGAGTAAAAATGTTGTTCTCCGAAAACTTGAGTTTTCTGTCTATTGCCCTTAAATCGCATTGGTCAAGCAAATCCAGTGCTTCAAGATATTCTTTTATTTCATCAATATGCGAATCCGTAATTTCAACTGACTGTAAGTCCTTGTTCCTTATTTCAAGAATGTCCATAAGAGTTTTTGTGACAGAAGTTTCATCGATATTATCAAAAAGCTCTATTCTGTTTTCTTCTTCCCGCTCACTTCTCAGATTCCGTCCAAGAAGATGAAGATCATGTGACTTAAAATCATCAGTAAGTATCTGAACAAGGAATTTATGCGATTCATTTTCAATTATTCTGTTTATTGCCCCTGTCAGTTCTTTTTTTTCATACAGGTCATACAGATTTCTGAAATGATTTCCATCCTGATAACACTTGAGCGAATGCTGGATATTTGAGCAGATTGCTGTATCAATGTAGACTCTGGTTGCTTCATTATCCCGGAAGGAAGCTTCCTCAAATCCTCAAAATCCTCATTCCTAATATATTTGCTTTTGACTTTTCCGTTTTCAGTCCACTGCTGGTAATAACGTTCTTTTCCGTTTATCATCTTTTTGGAAATATATCCGACAGGAAGCTTTTCTATCTGCTCCTCAAGGTCTGCAATCTTAGTAGTAATTTCTTCCATAAGACATTCCTCCAAATACGAGTGTCTGTAAATTATTGTAACCTATATTAAAAGAGGTTATTATAGGTTATTATCACATAAATCAAATAGACAATATATTGAATTTGCATACCAACCAATATTAAAATTAGAAAATAACCAACAACGGGAGAATTACTATGCCAATGATAGAAGCAAAGGTAACAAGGTCGTTACCAGCAGAAAAAAGAGACGTACTCAAAGCTGAGTTCGGAAAAGCAATCAGCCTGATGAACAAACCGGAAAGCTACCTCATGATAAACCTTCAGGACAATCAGGATTTATATTTCGGCGGAAAGAAACTTGATAAAGGCGCTTATGTCGAAGTAAAAGTTCTTGGTTCTGTAGATTCCGGAGCAAGCAGCAAGATGACCGCAAAAGTCTGTGAAATTCTTGATAAGGAGCTGGGCATTCCGGGAGATGCCGTGTATGTCAGTTATTTCGGAACATCAAACTGGGGCTGGAACGGCTCGAATTTCTAGGAAGTAAACATGTTATTTTTCGGTCACAAAAAGAAACATGAGAACGCAGTTCAATTCGACCCCGAAACGCAATATGCCGTAATCCATAGTTCTATTTGTACCGGAGAGAAAGTCGCAGGCTTTAAAAACAAAACGAACGGACACTTTACCGAAGTAATGCTCATCCGCTCGCCTGCTGACGAGAAGCTCTTCAAAGAAACCTATGGTATTGATTCTTTGAAGGTAGAATACTAGCGGGGAATACTGGATTCGAACCAGTGACATCTTGCTTAACAGGCAAGCGCTCTAACCTACTGAGCTAATTCCCCATGACGGAAAGCGGGAGACTCGAACCTGCAAGGAGATACTATCTACCGCCAGTTTTCAGGACTGGTGCCTTACCAATTAGGCTAAACTTCCAGAAAAGGTTGATACGGGAGTCGAACCCGTTTTTCTGGGATGAAAACCCAGTGAACTGACCGTTATTCTAATCAACCAAAATACGGAGCCGGATGGATTCGAACCATCGGAGTCTCTGATGAAACTCGCCGGTTTAGCAAACCGGTACCTTAAACCACTCGGACACAACTCCAAATTATAGTCTGCACCAGAATCGAACTGGTATTTTCTGATAGAAAGTCAGATGTGCTGACCGTTGCACCGGCAGACCAGATATAGGGAGATACCTGAGAATCGAACTCAGAATGCCTGCTCCACGGGCAGGAGTGTTACCTTTACACCAGTAACTCCATAAAAGAGAACCTGATGGGAATCGAACCCACGATCACGGTTTTGCAGACCGTTGCCTTAACCAACTTGGCTACAGATTCTATCACGCGCATTAGAATTCGAACCTAAGACCTTCGGTTTTGGAGACCTTGCGGTCTCGCAAGGCTCAACCGAGAATCGCTAAAAACAGTCCACTGGACTATTTTTGCCACTCCGTGGCCGCTCCCTATCTACCAGCTGAGCTATACGCGTATTAATTTCATGCGCTAAGTACTTCCACGCCCTCCGAATCATCCGCTTCGCGGTTGCCTAATAGGTATTGCAATCGTGGCTCCGTCACTCCGCAGGCATCAATCTCAACATTCACCATACGGGTAACGACAATATCATCCATTGTCACGCCAAGCACCTGCGCAAGCACGACAAGGTTATCGATTGTGGGCATATTTTTCCCAGCGTACCAGTTATACACGGTCTGGACATACGGAAAGTCGAGAAGAATCTGCAACTGACGAGGTGTAATTCCCCGCTGCTTCATAAGTGTTTTGATTTTTGCGCCCGTTGCCTCTAAGTCGAGCACAGGCCGTGCCGTAGTTTTCACGTTGATAACTCCTTACAGTCCGGAGTCTCAACGCCTTAAGGAAGGTTACGCAGAAACTCCGCTTACAAAAATTGATTTACAGTTCGACGAACTGTTTTCGCACCAGCTTTCATGATTTTCACAGCAGGAATGTGCACAGAGATGTGCCGAGAAGCTGCATTCCGACCAGAAATTATGCTCTGACCATGAACTCAAGCTATGTTCGAGAAAATTGAAATTATTACTATTCATAGCGTTCATCTCTGAACCTCCTGTTTAATCTAAGCCGACATAAGTCAACTTTTGCGTTGTCTCAACGCTTGATGCAGTTTTTACAATAAGAAAAATCTGCAAACGATGTTGTCACAGGCTTCAAGCGAAACGTGCCTTGACGACCTCGTATGGTTTTACTATAGCATTAAAAAAACTCCCTGTCATTAAAGATGCTCTTTAATAATTTATTTTTTTCATCATCGATTTTTAGCCTATCTCACCGTGATAGCCTCAATCCGTATATTAGAAATAACACAAAGGAGGCTATGCTTATGAAAAGAGACGTTTCTGTTGAAGCCAAAAAGGCTCAGTTTATGGTCGAAAAGGCAATGGATGATATTACCAGGGCAACCCGCAAAGTTCTGATGGATTATGTCAGCAGGATGTATGTCACAAGCTTTGCAAAAGCTATCGCATATCTCGGCTTAGAATCAGAGGATGCTATCGACCTTCTGGAAAGCATGGATTACGATACACGACGCCAGGTCGAAGCCTTTGCGAAAGAGTATCAGAAGTCAGATCCCCAGGTCATTTCGGAAGTTGAGCACATCGTCACAACTTCAGGCATGGATTTTACAGATGATTACAAAATCATCAAGGAAAATATCATCCTTTCCGGTAAAGCCTTTGCAGAAGAAGCCGTCCATAACTTCCAGATCGAAACTCCTATTTTCCAGAAAAAGCTTGAAGACTGCCTCTTCTCATTCGAAGATTTCCAGTACCTCGATGACAGGGCCATCCAGAAGATTCTACGTGAGACCGACACACAGGAACTTACAAAAGCCCTCAAGGGAGCATCCACCGAAGTCCAGGACAAAATCTTCCGAAACATGTCCCAGCGTGCAGCTACCATGCTAAAAGAAGACATGGAATGGATGGGACCAGTCCGCGCACAGGATGTGGACGTGGCACAGGCAAACCTTGTCAAAATTGTTTTCCGTCTCTCAAATAACGGCGATATTCTGCTTACCCTGAAAGAAGACATCGGGAAGCTGTATATCTAAAAACAGCTGTTCCTGTCGTGGTATGACAGGAACATTATCTCCTTATCATTTTTTCAATTATTGGCTCGCCAGACTTAAAATCCCAGGTAAAGAATTCAACTGAACATTCCAATTTATTAACAAGTGGCATTACGTATCCTAACTGTTTTTCATATCCATCATTTTTGTAAACAAGAGGAGCAACTACAAACTCATTATTTTCAAAAGGAAGATGAAAATCTTTGCAAAACTTAACCTTGTCTATTATTTTTGAATATGTATATGCTTCCAATAAACAACGCAACAAGGTTTCTTTCGAATTATCTTTTTTTAACTCCAAAAAATAAATTATTTTGTTTCCTGGTTTAGAACTTTCTTTTACACTTATTAAATCAATTTTTCCAAGCCCTTTATCAGTTCTTTTATTTTTTAACGGCACCTGATAATCCAGAATTTTTCCAAACACAGAAGGATTATCTTTATACTGGCAGTACATAGCATGTGCTATTTTTTCTTCTCGCTGTTCACCTATAATGTTCTTTAGAACAGATTTCCCTGTATGGTTATCAGTGTTATAAGATGCTTGTCGAGTAACAAGACATTTATCCAATGCTTTCTTAAACTCATCAATGTGGTCAACAAGGTACTCAACAATTACTTTAGAATAATTTTCTTTTGTATCCTTTGTTTCTCCGGTAAAATTAATGCACTTATCCTTGTAAAGATTTTTGCAATCATTTGATAGGAAATAGGATGCAACTATTTCAGTTATTTCTGATTTTATGTATTTTTTTGCCATATAAGTCCTTCAAGAAATTTTTATATTATTCCTCTCTTAAATATTCATCCAAATCAATTTTCTCAAGTTGTTCTTCCGACATATGCACAATATTGTGCTGTGCCCTAGTTAGTAAAACCAGATTGTCTTTACGGCAATTATAACCATCATTTATTTTATGGTGAACATCATAACCGTCACCAATTCTTTTTCCAAGAAAGCCCATAGCAATTAATTTGTAGACTTCAATATTGTAGTCTAGATTGTATTCGCCCTTTGGATCCAAGTGCAAATACCCATCACCATTATTATCATCCTGGAAAATAATGTGATATTTCCCGTTAGAATAAAAAGCGACTCTGCCTTCTGAACTCACCGCATATTTTGTATATCCTGGATTAGTCAGAAACCTCCATTCCTCATCCGAAGAATAATTCTCCAATTCGTTTTTGCTATTATAGGCTTCGTCAGGAGTCTTTGGATTGTATCTCTTCTCTGATTTACTTTTGTCAAACACATCTATTAATTCCGGATACTCTGCTTTTATTCTCTTCTGATAAACCTCTTTATCTATTCCACGTTGCCAGGTGATTTCTCTCAACTTCTTGTATTCTGTTTTAAACACTTCATTTGTATAAATACAATCACAATGCAGATTAAAAGTCTCTAAATTATCTGTAAGACAATTTACAATCTGTGATTCACCAAAACTATAAATTTGCTTCTTTTTCATTATTAAAAACAAAGAATTATGACAGTCAGAGAATTTTTCAGACACTTCTTTTAGATTGAGTATTGGAGTAAAGGCTATATAAAATTTAATTTTGTCATTAAAACACAAGTCGTCTTTTGCAAATGAAATCAGTCTCTTCGCAACTTTTAACTGATGCTCTACGGATTTATTATCAAAAGCATCATAAAAAAGATGATATAGTAAAACTGGCTTTTCAGTTTGATAACAAGCAGACGCAGTTCTATGCAAGAATTGGTAGACAACATGTTTATTGATGTTTTCTTTTGCAGAATCAGAAAAATCACAGTAATTCTCAATATATGAATACCAGGCCTTTAATACATCTTCTTTATTCGAGTATGGATTTTTTGCTTTTTTCCACTCTTCTATAGTTTCATATAAATCTTCTGTAAATTTTCCTTCAACAGCAATCTGTTTTTCACTGAATCCATTTAGTTCATTGTAACGAATAATTAAATCAGTCATTGAAGGCCTTGCTTTTTTTACATACTGATTATTAATCCGAGGTTTTACTGGAAATTCAAAAATCTTCTTTGATTTATCGAATTCTTGTGCAGTCCATCCAATTCTACGTAATAATTGATTTATGTAAAAAGAGTTCTCCGGTTTCCAAAATTCAGCAAGTGGAAGTGAAGAAGTCTTAAATGAATGAACTTCTGTGGTGTATAAACCATCAAGTACTTTATCATAAGTATTTTCTGTTGACACAAAATAATAATCTACATTGTACATTTCTTGTTCCTCCTAATTATCTAGTTAATTCCGCCATCGCCCTTACATTCTTCGTCCACTCATCCACCAGCCATTTCGGTTCCAGCGGCTGCACATACATACCGTGACTCAGAACCCATCCGAGAAGCGGATAATCCTGATTTGTAGTAAAGGTCATTATCGTACTGCCATCTGCCTGCTTTTCAAACTGTTGGTCTTCTGCCCAGTTATAGGTTCTGATGTAATTGAGCGTTTTTTCAGAAGTAATTTTGAGCTTGCAGCTAAGCATTTTCGGGCCTATGTAGCGACGGAAATTGCCCCTAGCCCGCTTTGTGTATTCGAAGTCCTCCGGCAATTCGAAAGTTCTAGAATCTATCTCCAGATTATGAATTCCTGGCAGATTATAAAATCTTACTTCCCTGATATCCGGCATCTGATTGTATGCATACAGACTCCACATGCCTTCGCTGTAAATGAGCTGCCATGGCTGAACTACAAAGTCTCTTTCATAATTCAGGTACTTAAAGCGGATGTAGTTATTCTTAGACATGGCTTCTTCAAGCTTTGACCAGATATCATCATCAATCTTTACCGGATCCATTCCTAAGAAGAGAATTCGGTTCGAAAGCTTCTTGGCATTCAGCTTTGAATCATCTTCAATGTTGTCAGAAAGCGAGGTAAACACTTCAATCGCCTGCTTGTAAATCGGCGTGTTCTTAATCAGCTTCAAAAGATTTGCCATAAGACGAGCCGCAATTATCTGCTTTTCGGATGTAAGCATTGCGGGAATGCGGAATGACGGTCTTGTATAATAAAAGCCCTTCTCCACCCGGTCATACTGCAGGATATCTTCTGCACCAAACTTCAAACGCAAATCCCGAAGGTCGCGGTTTATAGTTGGAATAGAAGCTTCTGTTTCCCTGGCAAAATCTTCCACACTTGGATAATGCATGTGCGAAATCATATAGTCGATTTTCAAGATTCGTTCGTAACCGTTGAGGTACTGTTTCTTTACCTTTTCTTTTGCCATTGGCTGCTCCTGTTTACAGCTATAATATTATACACCCAGACTATCACTGTTCGATAGTCTGAAATTTTTTATCAAAAACAGGAAGATTGTAAAATGAACGTGAAATAGTAAGAAAAGAAATCCCCCCACAAAGGTAAAAGAAAATATAAGTGTTGAGACTAAGAAAATAAGGTATCAATGTCGGCTTTCTTTTCCGTATCATGCGAAGGGTTTGCAGGGCACGGCTTCGATTCCTTCCTGGAGGACTTCGTTTCCGAAGAGGGCAAGGAGAGCCTTCTCACCTTCTTTAATGTAACCGGCTGTTGTTCCTTCAAAAAATAAGAAGCAGAAAAGCTGGTCATCGACCATGAATGTTTTCAATGGCTCTGCCTCAAGAAGTTTCGGATGAAGTTTTTCTGGGTCCTTGTTTATGGAGCAGAAATTCTCATCCTCAATGTAGAAAAGATGCGTATTCTCATCCCGTAAGTCAGGGATGCTCTCTGTGTTCACGAGGCAGAAAGTTTTCCACGGTTTGTTCTGTTCGATATGTTCCTTTAATTTCATGATTTTATTATAAGCCAACAACCCCTGAATGCAACAAAAATATTTTATTAGTTGTTTGACAGAATAAATAATTTAAGTATAGAATCAGATCGTAGCAAAAAATGAACCTGATTTTTTGCCGTAAGAAACAAGGTACAAGGAGAAACAAAAAATGCTATACGCAATCATTCACACGAACCATGACGGAAAAGACCATCTCGAAAGATTCCCGGAAGAACAGTGGAACACGCTTGACGAGAAATACCGGAACGACCCGAAAAAAGTCGTCTACGTCACTGACAGAATCGACGACGAAAGACTCAAAGGATTCTCAGAAATCACATGGGTAAGAATTGACGCTCCAAAAGGACAGAAAGCCAAAATCACAGTGCCTTTCAATCCCGAAAACATCTCGCTCATGGAAGAAGACGCAAAAAACGAAATCCTTTCAAAAAAAAGAATGTGGGAGAAAATAAACCGGAAAATCACAGTCAGAATGCTCGATGATTCCGAGCCTGGAAAGGCGAACGAAGACGATATATACGCGATAACAGTCATGGCCCATAACGGCAAGAAATACGTCGAGCGTTTCCCGAAGATTAAATGGGAATACCTTCCCCTCCATGCAAAGAACGACACGGCCAAATTCCCGTACTACTCCGCAAACATCACCGACAAGGAATTCAGCGGAATCGCGGAAATCATATGGGACAGAATTTACAACGCAAGGCTGAAAATCAACGCAAAAATCATAGTGCCCTTCACTCCGGACGACATCGCACTTATGGAAAAACGTGCAATCTCCGAAATCCAGGAACGCAACGAGAAATGGCAGAAACAGATTGACGAGATTAACCAGAAAAAAGCTGAGAAAAGCAGGCAGTCATTCATCGAATATCAGGCACACCTTGAGAAAGTCGATAAATATTTCACCGACGACATGACGGACTTCGACGCCATAATGCAGTGGAAAAAAATGAACTACGTCATGCCCGCCCCGCTGAGAATCCTCAGAATCAAGAAGGAACTCGACAAAAGCTGGGAACAGTTCGTCGAAATCTGCCGTGAGATGAAATAGGCAGCCTTCCCCCTTCACTTCTTAGCTACAAAAAAAGAGATGTTGCCCCGCAAAGAAATTTGTTATTTTCGGGGTGTACACCCGAAAATAAAGACCTGTAGTTACCAAAAACTGCGTTTTTAGTAACTAATGTAACACTGGCAAGATAAAGAGTGTTTACAACGCTATGTAATTACTTACTTTGCAAGCAATTACAGCGTTTACAGAGGGGGTCGGTGTTTACACCGACGCTGTAAATCGTTGTAATACAACGACTTCTTTGTAAACACCGCGAAATTCGCGTGTTTAGCCGTTGCCTCCGTTGCCTACGGCAAAATTTCACAATCTGGCAGCCCCCAAGCACTGACAAAAATACCATCAGACGCACGAGGATTGATTTTAAGAAACGATTTATAAAAAATAATGAACTATTAAAACCATATTACTTAATCGATTCAAAGATAAAAAAAAGTTCGCTCAGCGAACTCTGATCAAGGAAACATCTTCGCGTCTAATTAAATTAATGCATCAATGGCAGCTTTCATTCTCTTCGAGAACTTTACAGACAACTCTTCCGATACCTGTTGCGTTGTCGAATATAATTCTTACCGGAACTCCGCCTATATATTCAAAGATTGTAAGAAGCCCTTGAAGTACACATTCACAGTTTTCTCCACGGAACAGCTGCACAAAGGCTTTGTTTGACTGTGGAAACGAAAGTACGAAATATTTGAGACGGAGCCGGCCGAGTGGCGTATTGAAATCAGCTTCTCTGAAATCTGCCTGTGCAACTCCAGGTTCCCATACAAGATGACTAAAGCCCGAATCTTTTTTCTGAGCCTTACGCCATTTCGTCACAAATCTGTTTACAGAAGCATATGAAATGGTTGCCTCAATCGAAATTGATTTTGCAAGATTTGCCGGTGTGTGGAATTGATCCCAGTCGCGGTCTGCGGTGAATTTTCTGATTCTGTTTATTGTTTGTTCTGTCATATTGTCTTTATATCGTAAAAGCTCAAACTTTGCACTACATAAAGAAACTTCTATTGCAATAATTTTAAACTACAAGTTTACAGATTTCCATCCGAATCAGTGCTACCCTTTATATATGCGTCCTACAAAAAGTAAAGAACAGCTGGCCTATTATAAACATCTGCTTGCTATCGATAAAAAAAGGAACGAATTATCCAATCGTAAGGATGATGAAGATAATTATATTGAGATTCCCAGAACGCTTATTGGGTATAGAATCAAGCTTATTCCTGTAGATTCATTGAAAAATCGAGATGATGGTCTTGCAGAAGCTGTTGCCGCATCTACTTCATGGTTTCGTTTTTCTGATAAGCCATTCAGATTGTGCAATTTAAAAAGTTATCGATGCGAATTTAGAAATAATCTGTTTTATTGGGATTGCTATGAAAAGGATGAATTTGAAAGTGAATATTTCCAGAACAAAGTCTTTAAAAAAGGACAGCTTAAACTTCTGGATATTTGTGAAAAAGATTTTGAAAAACTGAGTGAATCTGCAAAAAAATATTTTGTTCAGGGATTTAAGGAATATGACAAATGCGGAAATCCTGTTTACATCTATCATCCTGATATCCCAAAAACTTATGTACGCGAATATGAAGAAAAACTCTTCTGGAATCGTCTTTATATTCCTGATGGCCAAGCTTTATCAGAGAAGAAGAAACTTGATAATTGGCTCAATTACAAAAGAGAATGCGAACTCTGGCATTATGAAGGCTGGAAAACAAGCCGCTATCACAAATGGGAACGGAATATCCAACACAAACAAATTCGGGCTCAGACTAAAATTGAACTGTCAAAAGCTGTCAATGAATATTCTGAATCAGAGTAATTTAGCTCATTATTTTATATAATCTTCCCCCGATTCTTCTTTATCTCGCTTCTGATTTTTTTCAATTTAAGTTTGCGCTCTTTGCTGGCCTTAGTCGGCTTTGTTTTGATTCGCTTTTTAGGAATAACCAGAGCCTGAACAATTCTGTTTTCCAGCCGGGAAAGTGCAATTTCACGATTGCGTTCCTGGTAGCGCTCATCATCAACATCGAGAAAAAGACAGTCTTCCTTATTGATGATGGCAGCCAGCTTTGAACGAAGACGAACAAGTTCTGCATCAGTAAGGCCGCCCAGGGAAGCAACGGGAATAACAAGATGAACTTTGGTATTCACCTTATTCACATTCTGACCGCCGTTACCTCCGCTGCGGGCAAAAAGACGCCTTCGCAGCATAGCTGCTCGGAGATTCGCTAAAAACAGTCCACTGGACTGTTTTTGCCCTACGGGCCGCTCCCTACATTTGAGAATTATTGATTATGGATTCGTGTAGCTTTGCGCGGTTCATTGTTTCTATTGTAGTCATTTTATTCATTGTTCTCTATAACGTATACTCTTATCGCTTAATCAAAAACTCATCCATCCTTTCTGCATTGCCAGTATCTTCATCAGGATAACCAACCGGATTCAGTTTCAGATGGATTGTTCTTCCATCACCCTGAACCAGATCTTTTGTGCGTACAGAATGTGTATGGCCTGCAAGCCAGATGCTTTGATCCTTCAACTGGTCCAGGTATTTCTGGCCATTAAAATAAAAGAAGGTTGTATAAACATCATGCTCATAAATCTTCTCAACACCAAAGAAAAGTGGAATATAGTGAGTCAGTATGATATCCGGCTTTTGGGAAACCACGTAATCCAGCTTTTTCATTTGAGACGCAAGAATATCCTTGTGAACATTTCCCATATATTCCCAGTGGCGATAATCAAACCAGCGTTTCCAATAACAAAGAAACTTTGCCATATTTCCTTCCGGCTCAGGCTCAACTTTATAAGCCCAGCAGAAATCATTGAATGCCATTGTTCCGCCAAATTTCACGCCTTCAAACTCTTCAACGGTTCCATCAAGAATCGAAACAGTTCCAAGTTTTGAAACTTCTGCTTTCAGAAAGTCCAGCTTTGACTGCGTTTCGGTAAAGGGATTGTTTCTAAAATATGATTCATTATGCACAGTTAAATCATGATTCCCAAAGACTACAAAAATCTTTTTGTAGCGGGGGGAGATTGCTTTGTAAAACTCCATAAAAAGATGCGGATCATCACAGGTGTCTCCAGCAACGCAAAGAACGTCCGCAGGTTTGAGTGCATTGTTTATGTAGTTTTCCAGGCTTACACGATGATTTATGTAATGATCAACGTGCAGGTCGCTTGTCATGTAGATTGTCATTTTTATTTCTCCAAAGTTTTTTCTGATGATTTAGCAAACTAAATATGTTAAAATGCAAGTATAGGATTCGATATGTATATAAAAGATGGAATCTGCTATGCAGGTGAATTAGTTCCTGATATTGAAGTCTCTTCTATAAAAATCCTCGATGATGGAATGCTCCTTGTAGAGTTTTCTACTGGTGAAACCCGTCTTTTTGACGTAACTTCATTACTTGATAAGGGCTCTGTTTTTGCTCCTTTGAGTAAAGAAGAAAATCGCAGAACTGCTAAAGTCACACATGGTTTTGTATCATGGCTTGCTGGAGAAATTGATATTGCTCCAGAAACTCTATATTCAGAAAGTTATAAATATTCCAAAGAAGAATAAATCATTTTGAACATTACAGTTAGTGGTGAACTGTTTGGAAAAAAATCCATCTCAAAATGAGTATATAACTATTTTTGAAAAAAAGAATTAAAGTATTACTTTAAAATAAGAAAGTAGCCCCTTTTCTAAAGGCTGCTTTTCATTTCATATAATTATTATTTAATTTCATGATAAGAAGGTAATACAAATTGAGAATTATCATCTATCTTTGTATAACCATCCTCAGATGTCTCCGAATAATGAAATTTTGGAACATGTTTATCTTCATTTTTTAGAGCTAACTCTGTTATACTACTAATTTCAATACTTTCTTCGACAAGTTGTTCACATATATAATTTGATTTTTTGCTAGTGCTATTCCAAACATCTTATCTGCAATAGAATCACTGTTACATGATTTATCAATTACTTCATGAACTTCTCGAAATGATTCTTTTGCTTTTTCTGTTATTTCTGTGAAAGAACTCATAATTAATTTTTTCCATACTTGTTTACAAAGTTTTCATACAACTCTTTACTGTCTCCAACTAAAGGAAAACCTTCGCTTACGAGATAATTGATAACTTGAAATAATTGTTTATTTTTTATTTGATCAACAACGTTCGCAAGATCTTTTTCAGAAGATTCTAACATATCCAAGTAAGTTTTATCTTTTGAACGCCAATCTTCAACATTGTTCTCAAGATATTGAATGCTCTCAAGTTTATTTTGTAAATCATAATCAAAACCAATAATACAGTCTTGTATATTAAAGTTTTTCTCTTTCAAAATGCCAACTATTTCTATGACTTTATCTAGTAAATTATTTATATTGTCGTAGCCTTCATCAGCTCCAGTTGCTAACCAATAAAGACGATTAAATTCATCTTTTATATCAGAACAATTTGATTCATTTATTTCTACAGATTGTAGAATAGATTTAAAGATCTCATATTTATTCTCATTAGAACCGTCTGTTCTATATTTATCAAATTTTGCGAGCACCTCAAAGGCATAATTCAAATCCAAAATATCAAGATTTGCAATAACAAGGTCGTTAAGTTTTTCTTTTGGTAGAAATTCACAGATTCTAAAAATATCTTTTTTAGTTAGTTTATAGCCTTTTGCCGTAATGTTGTCATAAATTTTTTCAACAGCTTGTTTATTACTACTAGACGAGTAGTCTTCGAAATAACAATTAGTATATTCTGCAATTCTGTTTATGTCAGTAAGTGTAACTTTAGTAAATAGTAAATCTATAATTTTTTTGGCGTTCTCATCACAAGGATTATATGGAGAAAATCCCTCTGCAATATATTTTAACGAATCTTGATAATAATCTTTTCCAATTACAACAGCTCCTTTCTTTAAAAACAAATTTACAAGTTCTGTATCTTTGCGAAGGACTGGATAAACGATTAAAGGTGGTTGCTTCCTTGTAAGATTTACATCTGCACCACATTTTATACAAGCTTTTACGAGGTCAGTATTATTAGTATCAAGAGCATACAGTAAAACTGTATCATTTTCATAGTCTATGGCATTGATTCCATTTTTCTTAATAAATTCTGCCCAATATCTTGCATTTTCATCATTTATTTTTTTTAGTTCTTTTACAGCAGGACCAACTCCACACGATGTGAGAAATATGCTGGACGTTAGGGCCAGCAAGCCAATTAGTTTTTTGATTTTCATATATCACTCCTTTTTATTGATATTTATTCTTATAGAATAATATATAATACTAAAAGAATAAAGATACTTCTAATTGATAATCGCTTTTTTATCTTCTTACAGTAAAAATATTTATATCTACAGGAGGTAAAATGACAGAAGATGCAGTAAAATCTATCCTTTCAGGAAATATCAGACACCTCAGACTTATGAAAGACCTGTCACAACAAGAACTTGCAGAAAAAACAAATATATCAGTTCCTTTTCTTTCTGCGTTGGAAAGAGGGGAGAAGTTTCCTTCTGCAGAATCATTGGGAAAGTTGTCTGAGGCTCTTGAAGTTTCTTTATCGGAATTGTTTAAGGCAGATTCAGTCGAATCATTAAATACTGATTATAAAAGTCTTATAAAAGATTTTTTTGAAAGCCAAAGAGAGACCTTAAATCGTTTATGCGACAAACTGTAAGATTATTATATTTCTATGCATTTAGCTCATAAAAAACTGCTATATGAATTTTTAGATATAAAAAATCTTTAGGATTTTATAAAAGTTAAACACACTCTCCTGTTTGATTTAAAAAGTGAAAATTTATTTTTATCATAAATCCTTTATATTTCGGTAAATAGTGTTCGCAGAGAAGATAGCCCGCAACAACGTGCGGGCGTAAAGGGAAAGTTACTTCTCTAATGAGTTTTGCAATCAAACTATTTAAGGTTTGCAAAACTCACTTCCCCTTCCTTTGTGAAAAAAAGATTAGGCACTCAGGCGCAGTTTGCAATCGTTACAATTCTTGTTGCAGAGCTTTTCAATCTTGTTTGAAACGCATGAAACTTCGACTTCAATCATGCGCTGAATTACAATCTCTTCGACTGACTTCTCAAACAAGTGAGCAAGCACCAGCAAGTTGTCGATTGACGGAATATTTCTGCCGCTTTCCCAAGAGTAAACAGCCTGGGGATACTCAAAACCGAATACAGCCTGAATATCGTGGACAGTGTATCCACTTTTGATTCTGAGTGATTTAATTTGTACACCGGTTGCTTTCAGATCAACAACCGGCCTTTGAATGGTTACGGTCCTCATATGATTTAACTCCTTTAACAAAAACTCCATTATCTTTTATTGCCTGCCCAGGCATTTTGTAATTCCAAAGTGCGCGTAGAATTGCCGAATAGCATCTCTTTTTGCCAATCAGTGCACGAGATAATTTTGTAATGTCAAATGTGTCTGTGCTCATTACGCACTCCTTTCATAAAAGATATTTTTACGCCAACGGCGCAGCGGGTTTTTGTCTTAGGCCTGTCAAACCAATGAGACACGGCGCTCGGCTTCTTAGGGCCAGCGACTTTAATTTGTGTTTTGTATTTTCAGTATAATTTATTGTCAAATAAATTTCATTAAACTTCTAGTTTAAAATATAATTATAATTCGTTTTTTTTATTCAAAGCCCTTTTCGATTTTTTCCTTAATTTTTCCTTATTAAAGATTTTTATCTTACTTTATCCTTCAGATAGTTGCAGAACAAGAGAGATTCTCTTGAATAAAACTAACTGAACTTCTTTCTGCAAGAGAAGTTTGAAGGAGAAAGGTCAATGAAAACTACACCTTATGAAATTACTGAGTGGCCAGACAAAACTTGAGGAGGCTCAATAATGACTGAAGAGCTTTTAATCCAGCTGATGAATCAGATTAATGATGAACATATTGTACATGGTTCATGCGAAGTTAAATTCACTTTTCATGACGGGCGGATTGAATTTTATGAGCTTACAAGTCATAAGCGCGTAAACATTGGTAAAGGTTGTACTACTGGCAAGGACGTTACCAATGGAGCAAGAAAATCAGCCTGAAAAGATACAGTTCGTTATTGTTCCAGAGTTTATTCTTACAGATTCAAAAATTCCAATTGGTGAAAAGCTGCTCTTTGGGGATATATAGCTTCACACACAAAACAAAAGGGCTATTGCTGGAGATGGATTAATGATTTTGGAAAGACAGCTGTAAAAGAAACTGGTGTTGATGAAGTAGGTCAGGAAACTCTGAACAATTTACCATTTTAGATTTGCATAAAAGGAGACCTGCTATAAAAAGTCAATAGATTAAGATTGAGAATTCATAGCTTCATCTGAAAGTTTAGAAACATCAATATCAGGAGGAAAAACAGGATTATAATCTTCACCAGATTTCAAAATTGCAAAGATGGTGTTGAGAAGTTTATGACAGATAAATCCCATAGCTTGAGAATATGATTTTCCAGAATGCATTTTTTGATGTAAGTGATATTTGAAGAGCGGGTCATGCGAAACGGCAACAACAGCTGCAAGCCAGACTGCACGTCGAAGAAACGGGGAGCCTCGTTTTGACATGTGGCTTTCCGTTCCGACATAATTGCCAGACTGTTTGATTGACGGATCCATCCCCGCAAAAGCGATAAGCTGCTTTGGTTTTTCGAATCGGTTTATATCGCCGATTTCGCTGAGAATGGTTGCTCCAAGTGTAGTGCCAATTCCGGGAATGGTTGCAAGTTTTGTGTTGAACCGTGCGAATTGCACAGCGATGATTTTCTCGATTTCAGAAATCTGTTTTTCGAGAAGGTCAATCTGCTCAAGCATCTGGCGGATCAAAAGAGTTGTCATGTCAGATGAAAGCATAGCCGCAAAAGAGTTTGAGGCGAGTTTCTTCAGTTCTCTTGCTTTGTCTTCAGCAAAACGCCCTCGGCTGGCTTTCTTGAGAAGCTGGGTGAGTTTTTCTGTCGGAATTTCAAGGATTTGTTCCGGAGAAGTACATTCTTTCATGACCTGAACTGATGTTTTTCCGAACATGTCGCTGAAAAAATCCTGATATTCTGGAAATATACGGTCCATCATGGCGATTATCTTACGTTTAAGGTCAGAAGCCATATCGACCAGAAAAAAACGCTGACGGCTTAAATCCCGCAGGGAAATAATTTTGTCGTCGGCAAGCTGAGTTTCGGAATATTGCCCTATTCTGATTACATCGGCAATGATTTTTGAATCTACCGAATCGGTTTTTGTTTTGCGGATGTAAAGATTTCGCAGGGCATCAGACTGAAGCGGATTAATGACATGAATCTTAAAGTTCTTGTCAGACAACCAGGTGTAGAGGTTCAACCAGTAATGACCTGTAGCTTCCATGCCTATTTCGAACTGTGAAAGATTAGTGGTGACGGCACTGAGTTTTTCCAGAAGAAAATTAAAACCGCCGATGGTATTGGAAAACTTAAAGGTCTTGCCAATAAGTTTGCCGTCATCAGAAGTGATGGCTGCCTGATGAGTCTTTTTAGCGATATCAATGCCAACAAAAAACATAGGATCTTGCTCCCAAAGGTAAAAGATTTTGTGAAATATGAATTATCTTGACTCTGCTGGCTCACAACCTCGTCTGAGATCCGGCATCAAAGTGTCATCCTGCTTATTGGTGAACTGTCAAACAGAGCAAGACTTCCATTCTCCTTCGCGTAGTCAAAAGCTACAGGGAGCAGGCGGAATATCTTTCATAAGACACAGGCTTATCTTCCCAAATGATGCAAGATAATTCAATTACTTTAATATACGAGGAGCAGCACAAATGGATATTATAAAAACAATGGGCGATTTTAAAATTCCGCAGTTTACTTTGCTTACAAGTCCGGAGCAGGATGAAATAGTTCGCCAGAGAGAAGCAGAAGCAGAAAAAAGAACGTGAAGCCGCGGTACTTTTATTTCGATTGAAGAAATGATTTTCCAATATGAAGGTTCTACAGATTATCACGCAAAAATAAACCGCGTGGATCTTATGAACTTTTATTCAACCACGCCAATGCTTGTTATTGATGAAATCGGCCGCTCGATGCAACAGGCGAAAGAAGATTCTATTCTGAATTACGTTCTTCGCCGCCGCTACGAAAACATGCTTCCAACAGTTTTGATTTCAAATCTGAAAAAGAAGATTTGCTTAAAAAACTAGGGGATGCAGTTGTGGGCCGTTTGACTGAAACTTGCAAATCTGCCGGCCGGCATATCCGAGCCAGCCTGGAAAAATCCGGTAAACGGACATGATTATAAAAACGATTCTGAGCGTGACAATCATCTTTTTGATTCTCACAAGGCCTATCATGCAAAAGATGATGTGAAAGTCCTGAGAAATATTTTGCATCAGCTAAAAGAGCTCGGCGGAGATTATGGCTTCAATCCAGATTACAAAACAAATCCACAGGGAAAAATGCGCTGTACGATGAACTCAGGCCGTAAGCGCAAAACTGACAAAAAGGCTTTTTCTTCAAGGCACAACGACAGGGACTTTAATTCTAATCCTGAACACATTGCAAAAGATAAATCAGACAAGAATGTCATCTGGTCCTGGTGCGTAACATCATCAACTTAAGGTCTAAAAGCTACTTTTTTGGTTTGCAGAATATTTATTTGCGTCCCTGAACCTTCTTTTTTTAGAAATTGAATCTCTTTTGGGAAGCAAATATTTTTTCATCTCG
>Ga0256405_10000428_pt1 | contig 138763 bp, 122 predicted proteins | sample RumenRJG_02DNA_FD_189096 | JGI IMG/M metagenome (GOLD analysis project Ga0256405, IMG submission 189096) | Bovine rumen microbial communities from Lethbridge, Alberta, Canada - RJG_02 | ecosystem: Host-associated > Mammals > Digestive system > Stomach > Rumen | place: Canada: Alberta...
ATTCAATTTCTAAAAAAAGAAGGTTCAGGGACGCAAATAAATATTCTGCAAACCAAAAAAGTAGCTTTTAGACCTTAAGTTGATGATGTTATAGCATGCTACACGCGTTTTGTGCTTGAAACTATATACGTTTGCCGCTCGCGCGGCAGCACAAAACGAGTGTTTTCGAAAGCCATTTCATTTCTTCGCGCCATTTTCAATATAAATTGCTTAAAATGCACTTGCCATTCACTAAAACTTCACAAAAACTTGCCATTCACCTATTAGTAATTTACAATATCGTGGTATGAAAAAGCTTCTTTCACTTTTATGGACATTGACTTTATTTGGTGGATTCGGACTCTTTGCGCAAAGCGTTCAGAAGTCGCTTCCTTTTTCTAAGGGCATTAATCTTCCGGGCTGGCTTGAATATAACCGGCTCAATACGCTCCGTTACGGCAAACAGGATTTTGAGAATCTTAAAAGCATGGGCGTTGAGATTGTGCGAGTGCCTGTCTGGTTTGAAGTCTGGAATGACGGCTCATCAGAATATAAAGTTGTGCCGGAATGTTTCGATATGATTGACAAGGCCGTTGACTGGGCTAAAGAGCTGGGGCTTTACATCATCATCGATTTTCACAATGACTGTAACGGCTCGTCAAAAACAAATCCAAAGATTGAAAAGATTCTCCTTAAAATCTGGCCGCAAATCGCCGGGCGTTACAAGGACAAGGGAAGCCACATCGTTTACGAAGTTATGAACGAGCCTCATTTTTCAAGCGGAAACATCAAATCCGACATCACAAAATGGGGAAAGATTCAGGGTAACGTATTAAAGGCAATCCGCGAAATCGACAAAACTCATACGATTATCGTCGGCGGCGGTGACTGGAATTCTCTGGACTCAATGCTCGCACTCCCAGATTACGGCGATGACAATTTGATTTACAATTTTCATGATTATACGCCGTTTCTGTTCACTCATCAGGGCGCGACATGGACTTACACAAAACGTCTCACAAACATTCCGTTTCCTTACGTAAAAGAAAAAATGCCGCCACTTCCCAAAAATGCTACTCAGGACGAAAAACGTGAATACAAAAATTACGAAAAGAATTCATCTGAGGAAGTTTTGGTCGCACCATTGGACAAAGCCGTTGAATTTGCGAACAAACGAAATGCCTCGCTCATGTGCAATGAATTCGGCGTCTACATGAACTATGCTGAGCCTCAGGAGCGCGTCAACTGGTACAGAATCAAATGCGGCTGGATGGCAGAACGCAATATCATCCGGGTAAGCTGGGATTATACTCAGGAATTCGGCGTTTTTAACTCTCCGAATGAATCACGCTTCCCGGAAGATTTGAACGCACCGCTTGTAAAAGCAATGGGATTTACCGCCCCGGAAGGAAAAAGCGTCACATGGTTCACAAACGCAAAAGAAAGCGGTGACTGGACTATTTACAAAAACGGCAGTATCGGGCTTTTAAAGGCAAACGCATACAGTGCAGAAGGAAGCCTCACGAAAAAAATTGATTCTGAGGAAGTAATTTCCCTTGAAAGCATAGCTCCATACGGTCAGTTGTGCTTTAGTTTTGGCGAGGCATGTGATTTTTCTGAGCTGAAAGATTCTGGCGCACAATTGGAATTTCTCATAAAAAGCAAGGACAAGGCCCTCGAACTCTCCGTTTATTTCAGGGATATGGAATCAAAGATTTTCCCATGGCGTGCTGCATATTCTATCAATTCAAAAGTTTTCAAAGCTGACGGAGAATGGCACAAAGTCACTCTTTTACTCAAAGATTTTTCTGACATCGGTGGCTGGACAAACGCAGACGGCTGGAAGAACGGCGAGAACAAATTCAGCTGGAACCTTATCGACGCACTTGTTTTTGACAAGGGAGCGAATGCCTCAAAAAGCGGATTCATGATCAAAGACATAAAAATCGTCCGATAAAAATCATATTTTTGCAAAACTCGCAGGGATTCTCAATTTTCTACGAGTTTTGCATTTCATTTCGAATCATTTCGGGTGTTTTTCCGAAAGTTTTTTTGAATTCACGGATGAACACCTTGTAATTTGTAATCCCACATTCTTCCAAAATCACTGAAATTTTCTGGTTTGTATTTTGAAGCATCTGATAAAAGGCAGAAATTCGCAGCGACATCAGATATTCATTGAAAGTCATGTCCGTGTATTTTTTGAAAAGACGACACATGTGTTCGGGCGTTACGTTCAATATTTCAGCCACTTCACTCAGCGTGATTTTGTTTCGGAATTCTTTTTCGACATAAGCCATAATCGGAGAAATTCTATTGATTCCGTAATACGAAGACATACCTGATTTTTTTTGCTCAACTTTATAGGATGTGAGCAGAAGATAAAAAAAATCGTACAGCAGAGAAATGAATTTAATTTTGTTTTCCTGCCTTTGATCATCAACGGACTTGAGCATGAGCGAAAGATACGAAAAGAGCTTTTCAGATTCCTCATTCGTCGGCTTTTCTTTTAAAACAACATTTTCAATTTCATCATAAACTCCTTCAAAAGCACTCAATGGAACTTGCAGAAGAATATAGCGTGCATGGCCACACAATTTTGAGGAGTGAATGATTTCAGAATTGATGATTATCATGTCACCTTCTGTCAGAAGATATTTTCTCTGCTCGACTTTAAAGTCAATTTTTCCTTCAAGAACATAAAGAATCTCAATATGATTGTGCCAGTGAAAGGGCGAATAAAAATTTACATCCTCAACGACCTCAAAGCGAATCGAAAACTGAAGGTCAAAATGCCGTTTGTGAAGGATGTTCTCATGCTTGAATTCATTCATATCAATATTCTAAGCTAAAATTCGTAAAAAAACAAATATTTTTAACTTGAACATCAAATTTGACATAATCAATATCATATTTGTCCATTGTAGATTTTTATTTTCGTGCTAAAGTCAAAGTATCAGAGCAACGCCGCTAACGCGGAGTTTTTAAAGGAGGCATGATAAAAATTACATCCGTGTAATTTTTATCACGGCCAAGTTTTCACCGCTGGTGAAAACTTGCTGATTCGTTGCTTCCTTGCAACGCCGCTAACGCGGAGTTTTTAAAGGAGGACTTTATGAAAAAAGTAAAAGCTTTAATTTTGGCTTTGGGAGTTGCCACACTCGCTTCTTGCGGTGGTAATGGTTCAAAAATTACATTGGAGAACGGTGTCTCATTAGGATACGTTTCTGTTCCGGACAATAATTTCTGTATTACAAAGACCGAAATTACACAGGAATTCTACGAGGCGGTCACAGGCGTAAATCCGTCACAGTCAAAAGGTGCTAAATTTCCGGTTGAATCAGTCAGCTGGTACGATGCACTTGTTTTCTGTAACAAATTAAGCGCACAGCTTGGAAAAACACCGAGCTACAAAATGAACGGAAGCACAAATCCTGCTGACTGGGGGTACACGCCACATCAAAGTTCAATCATCGAAGCAGAAATTGAGTTCAACCCGGATGCAGACGGTTTTAGACTCCCGACAATGGAAGAATGGGATATTGCAATCAAGGGCGGAGAAAATTTCACATATTCAGGAAGCGAAGATTTGGATAGTGTGGCATGGACGGACTGTAACAGCGGCGGACAATTGCATGAAGTCGCTCAGCTAAAACCGAACGGATACGGAATTTATGATATGTCGGGCAATGTTTTTGAATGGGTGTGGAGCGTACGGAAAGATACAAGCCGATATTTGCGGGGCGGAAGTTATTTTGATGCAGCTCGTGCCGGAAAATGCACTAACAAAGAATTGAACTATGCTTCAAGACAATTCAAAACCGCCGGATTCCGAATCACCTGGAACAAGCCAAAAGAATAAATCTTTGCGGATTTGCCTGCCGTGGGTTGTGGAAAGATCATAAATCTTCCATAACCCATTGATTTTTTTAGACATGCTCGCCGATAAATTTTTCCATCCAAATCATCGCATACCAGCGGTTGAATTTTTTGCCACAATTATGGAAAGTTCCGACAGTCTTAAAACCAAGATGCTCATGAAATTTCTGGCTGTTGAAATTGAGGTATTCATCTTCCTTGTCGTTTGGAACGCCGATACAGGCATAAAGATTGATAATCCCCTGTTTTTTAAGCTCAGCCTCAAGCGCATCATACAAAGCTCGTCCAAGTCCGTTTTTCTGAATATCCTTATCAACATAGATTGAAAGCTCCACGTTCCACTGATAAGCCTGACGAGGCTTAAATGTATTTGCGTAGGCATAAGCAAGGATTTTGCCGTCTTTTTCGATGCAAAGATACGGATATTTCTGCGTGATTGCCTCAATGCGACTCTCAAACTCCTGAACAGACGGAACATCATATTCAAAAGTAATCGCCGTATTTTTTACATAGTAAGAATAAATATCCACAAGTTTTGCCGCATCAGCCTTTGTCACAGGCCGGATATAATCTTTCCACATAATTTTCACTTCCTTCATAAGTCAGCAGCTCTGCCACAAATCCTCTTTTACGTTCTGGCCACTTTTGTTTACAAAACATATTACCTTTTCAATACATCTGTCAAGCAAAATTGACGCAAGCGATATAGAGAAGTTGCATCTAAAAAGTTTTGTGATTCTTTTGTGCATTTCATCGCTCAAACCACGCATCTTGTCTGAAATGGATTTTTCTTCGCGTAGAAATGTCATAAAATGACTTCATCTAAAAGAAATTTTTATGAAAAAAAATAATTTGGGAGAAGTTGAATGTATATTGTCAAAGCAGAAACAAATAAGATAGAAAAGATCGTAGATATTTCTATCAGAGCTTTTGAAACAGATGTTAATGTTGGCGGAGCAAAAGGAGACTGTCCTCCTGACTTTGATTCATTAGAATGGCATAAACAAATGGCCAGTGAGGGGCATTTGTATCAAGCGATGATAGGAAAAGATTTGGTGGGGGCTGCCATTGTATTCCCGGATGAAACAGAAAAAAGCATATACATTGGCAGGATTTTTATTGATAGCGTCTATCATAGAAAAGGTTACGGAATTCAGTTGATGGATTGCATAGAAAAGAATTTTCCCTGCGCTACAGAGTTTAATCTGGATACCCCAACCTGGAATGGGCGGACAAATGCTTTTTACAAAAAATTAGGCTATCAGCTCATAAAGGTTGAGGATGGATTCAATTTTTACCGGAAAAGAAAAAGTGAACAGGATAGCATTCTGATCTGCACCCGAAAATGACACAAATTAAGTCACAAATTGACACGAATCCAGCTTGTAATATTTTGAAAACAGACTGATTTCAATCCGTAAACAGGCTGTTTTCAACCTGTAACCAGTCTGTTTTCAAGTTGCAGACAGCCTGTTTACGCACTTTTTGCAAGCCACCCTGACAGAAGTTGATATTATATCTGACTGTATTTGTGACATAGCCCCAAACATTTTCCTTTTTCGTTTCTAATAATTTTGTTCCTTTATGTTCTAACATTTTTATTTTTCTCCAAAAGCGCCCCAGTGGCCCATCAACCTAACATAATTTTTACGTAGCCGGCATAAAAGTCTATGCTGACAAAAAGTGTTGACTTTTTCAAAAAACTTGCTGACTGCCACCTGAATTTTTTATTCTTAAACTGTATCTTTCGGCCGAAGATATGTGCTCCGTCAAAACTTGCCCGATTTTATCCGAATGTGCATTTCATCGCTCAAACCATGCATCTTGTCTGAAATCAGTTTTTCTTCATAGAAAAATATCATAAAATCTTTTTAATGCCAGTGAAGGACAAGAGAAGAAATATCATGAAAATTGAGTATAAACAGACAAAAGAATTTTCAGCCGCTCAACTGCAAAGGCTGTTTTTTTCGGTCAATTGGGAATCTGGAAACTATCCGGATAAATTGGTAAGAGCAATGAATAATTCCACGAGGGTTATTTCCGCGTGGGATGGTAACAAGTTAGTGGGGCTAGTCCGTGCTCTGGATGATGGAGAGACTGTAGCTTTTATCCATTATCTTTTGGTAGATCCAGAATATCAGGGGCAGCACATTGGGGACAATCTGATGAAACAGATTATGAGTTTCTACGAAAAACTTTTATACGTAAAAGTCATCCCCTCTGATTCAAAAACAATTCCTTTTTATGAGCGATATGGATTCAGGCAATACGACAATTATTCTGCAATGGTTAGAAAGCAAAGGATATCTATGTAAGGAAGAAAGCAAATGATAAAAATCACTTTAATAGTTATCGTTTTACTTTTGGTAGTATCAACCTTTTTTGTTTTTCCACCCAGCATGGGCTCTTTACCAAAAGCTGAGACAGAAGCCGGCATTTCGGAAAAAGCCAGCATAAAAACTGATGCTGGAGATTTGAATATAATGCTTTTCTCAAAAACTGCAGCTAATCCCGTGCTTCTGGTATGCGGAGGCGGGCCTGGAATTCCACAATACTTGTTGGAATACATGTATCCCAGTGCTTTACCAGAAGAGTTTACCGTTTGCTACTGGGATTATAGAGGAACAGGCTTAAACTATTCGAAGAATGTGGATAGTTCAGCAATGACGAGTGATAGATATGTAAAAGATACGGTTGCGGTGACAGACTATCTAGCGGAGAGGTTTTCCTGCAACAAAATATACATTATGGGCCATTCCTTTGGTACATATATAGCATTAAAAACCGTTCAAGCTCATCCTGACAAATACGCATGTTATTTGGCTATGTCTCAAATTACGGATCAAAAGAAATCTGAATATTTGGCATATGACTATATGAAGGCTTGCTATGAAGAAAGCGGCAATACAAAGATGCTGGAACAGTTTGAAAAATACGATATCAGAAATTCGAAAGATGATTATGAGAATTATTTCTTCTCTGGAATTCGGGATAAAGCTATGCATAGTCTAGGAATTGGAACGGCAAGAAATATGAAATCTGTCATTACAGGGATTTTTTTACCGAGTCTTCGTTGCAAAGCATATACTCAAGCACAGCGCATAAGGATTTGGAAAGGAAAAATGGCATCGAACACTTTTCCTGTGACAAGTGATTCTCATGATAAGTTCAATGCATTTGAGGACGTGCCAAAAGTTGAAATACCTGTAGTATTTCTAGTTGGAAAGTATGACTACACATGTCATTTCTCATTACAGCAAAAGTATTATGAGGATCTGGAAGCTCCGAGCAAAGCAATATATATATTCGAAAACTCTGCGCATAGCCCTATATATGAAGAATATGATACGGCTAAAAGAGTTCTTGAAGAAACCAAAGAAATTAAAGAAAATATAGAAATAACACTGAGTCGATTTGAAAATTTTTGCAAATCATAAGTTTTTCGTGTTATGCTAAAACAAATGTTTTTTCCGCTGACTTCAACACCGTTTTCTCGCTCAGGCTACCGTGAACTTCTTCCTTCAAAGGAACTCACGCCTTACGTGCGTGCATTTTGGACTTCGTGGAATGAAAAGGAATCAGCGTCACAAATCAAAGTTTCACCCGCCCCCATCATTCCAGATTTATGTGCTGACATCATAATCGCGACAGACGGAACAGAAAATAAAGCTGACGGACGCAAAATTTCTTCCATGTTTTTTTGTGGTGTGAGCGACAAAATGTTCGCATCAGCTCATTCACAAGGCCAGCACAGGCGGCTTTTCGGAATCAGGTTTTACGCATGGCAGGCTTCGCTATTTTCCGACGAGCCGCTTTTAAAAACCTCGAACGGATTTTTTGACACGGAATCACATTTTATGACCGCCAGAAAACTTCTGCTTGCAAAACTTTCGCCTGTTATGAATCTTGAAGAATTCAAGCAGATTGCCGAAGAAACGCTTCTTGAACTTCTCGCCCGACCCGCCTCAAAAATGCCGGAACAGAATCCGCTTGTCATGGACGCAATAATCCAGATGATTCGAAACCACGGTTCTCAGCCACTTTCTTCTATATTAATGGACATTCATGCAAGCGAACGCCAGCTGGAACGATTTTTCGCACAGACTCTTTCCCTCTCGCCCAAAAAAGTCTCGTCGCTCATCCGCTATCAAAGCCTGTGGCAGAGCGCCTGCTTTTCAAAGAATTTCGACATTCAGGATGCGGTCGCCCAATTCGGCTATTTTGATCAGGCGCATCTTCTGAACGACTTTAAAAAATTCCACGGAATGAATCTTACACAAGCCCGCAAAATCGCATTCAGCACAAAATAAACTGTCGGATTTTTACAATACACAAGCCGGAATTAATTTTATAATTGAAAAAACAGGAGACAATATGAAACTGGAAGGATTTGGAGTTTTTGTAAAGGATATGCCGACGATGGTGCGTTTTTACCGCGACGTTCTTGGCTTTGGAATCAAGGAAGATGAGGACACGACGAACGTTTTTCTTGAAAAAGACGGAACCTTGTTTTTGCTGTACGGCAGAAACGATATTGAGAAAATGACCAATTCAAAATTCAACTATGCCCAAAAAATCAGCGGACACTTTGAGATTGCCCTGGGTGTGGAAAATTACGCCGCAGTAGACAAAACCTTTGCGGAAGTAACGGCAAAAGGAGCTGTGCCAGTCATGCCGCCCACAACAGAGCCGTGGGGCCAGCGCACCTGCTACATCGCCGACCCGGAAGGAAACCTGATTGAAATCGGCTCGTTCGTAAAGGAATAAAGCGCGCGCGGAGTGTCATTTTTTTGCATTTCATCGCTCAAAGCATGCATCTTGTCTGAAACGGCTTTTTTTTTCATAGAGAAATGTCATAAAATAACTTCATCTAAAAGAAATTTCTATGAAAAAAACTAATTTGGGAGAAGCGTGATGTATATTGTCAAAGCAGAAGAAAATCAGATAGAAAAAATCGTAGATATGTCTATCAGAGCTTTTGAAACAGATGTAAATGTTGGCGGAGCAAAAGGTGATTGTCCGCCTGAATTTGATTCAGTGGAATGGCATAAACAAATGGCTCTGGAGGGGCATTTGTATCAAGCAATGATAGGAAAAGATTTGGTAGGGGCTGCCATTGTATTCCCGGATGAAACAGAAAACAGCCTATACATTGGCAGGATATTTATTGACAGCGCCTGTCATAGAAAAGGTTACGGAATTCGTTTGATGGAATGCATCGAAAATAATTTCCCATGCGCTGCTGAGTTTAATCTGGATACCCCATGTTGGAATGAGCGGACAAACGCTTTTTATAAAAAATTAGGATATCGAATCGTAAAAATTGAGGATGGATTCGTCTTTTACCAGAAAAAAAAGTGAACGCAATGTCATTCGGCATTCCATATAAAGCAAAATTCCAATTTGTCGAGATGACGATGGAAAGAATAATCGGAAGATAATAAGCAAGGACGGGAAAAAAATGATAATTCGAGACTTTGAACCAAAACATGCAGAGGAAGCGACAGAAATTGCCCTTGGAGCATACAATCATGAGAGGGCTTTTACACAGGAGCTTCCAGAAATATCAAGCATTCCAATGATGAAATATTTATCTGAAAATGGTTTTGGTGTTGCAGCATTTGAAGGCGAAAAAATGGTCGGCTTTCTTTGCAGTGTGGAACCATTTGAAAATGCCTTTCGTTCCACTGATGCGAGAGGTGTTTTTTCCCCAATGGGCGCGAATGGTACAGTTAAGGAAAACCACGGCAAGATTTATGCGGCAATGTATCAGGCGGCTGCAAAAAAGTGGGTAAAAGCCGGAGCTGTATCACATGCCATTTGCTTGTATGAACACGACGAGGAAGCAAAACAGCAGCTTTTTCGCTATGGATTTGGCATGAGGTGCTTAGATGCCATTCGTCCGATGGAAGCAATCGATTGCGCCACATGCAGCGGATATGAGTTTTTGGAATTGCCCAAGGAAGATTATGCATCTGTTTATCCGTTGAATCTGGCACTTAATGAGCATTACTGCTCCACCCCATTTTTTGTGAATCGAAAAGCTAATACACAGGAAGAGTTTTTGGATTTTACGAGAAGAGAAAATGTACGTTACTTTGCAGCGAAGACAGGCGGAGAATTATGCGCCTATATGGAAGTGTCAGAAGAGGGTGAAACCTTAGCTGCATCAGGAGAAATTTATCGTCATATCACAGGTGCATATTGTATTCCAGAACACAGGGGCAAGGGGGTATACCAAAACCTGCTGAATTATGTTATCAATACCCTGAAAACAGAGGGATATACCAGACTCGGCGTAGATTTTGAAAGCATCAATCCAGCAGGAAGCGGCTTTTGGCTTAAGTATTTCCATGCCTATACCAACAGCCTTGTTCGCAGGATAGATGAGCGGATTATACAGAGAATTTAAGACAGTTGGGAGAAGCGGGATGCATATTGTCAAAGCGGAAGAAAATCAGGTAGAAAAAAAGGAGTAAGAACGAATTGAAGAAAGCGTAAAGATAATTGAAAAACAGCTGGTTGAACTGACAAAAGACGATGAGATGGTAAATCGGCTTCTGACAATCCGTGGATGTGGAAAAATCACAGCATGGACAATCAGGGCCTACACAGAAGACATTTCTAGATTTGCGACAGCAAAGAAATATGCTGCTTTCTGTGGACTTGTTCCCTGGGTACAGGATTCGAATGAGACCATTCATCATGGAAAGATTACAAAACGCGGACCTCAGGAACTGAGAACTTGTTTTGTGCAGTTAGTGTTGGGAATTCGTCGCTGCAAAGATACTTCAGACTGGAGAATGATGCAGCGTTATGAATATATGAAAACAAATAAAGGCAGTGGTAAATCAATTGTCGCTGCTGCAAGAAAGATGGCAGAAATCGTTTGGGCAATGCTCAGCGACAAAAAAGATTTTGATGCACAAAAGATGATTGGAAAATACAAACCAATGTCTCTTGCAGAAGAAACTTTAACTGCCATGAATTAAGTATTTTAGAAAGTCGACTTGTTCGTTGACTTTTTATGGGAGACAAAAATGAAAATTGCTTTTTTTGACACTCGTTCTTACGACAAGGCTTCATTCACAAAGGCAAATGTGGATGGTGGATTCAATTACGAAATAGATTTCCGTGACTATAAGTTGAATGAAAATACAGCAACCACAGCCGCAGGTTTTGATGTAGTTTGTGTTTTTGTAAATGATGTCATGAATGCAGATGTTATTGCTGAACTTAAACGTGTAGGCGTAAAGCTGATTGCCCTGCGATGTGCCGGTTTTAATAATGTTGATTTGAAGGCGGCCGCAGCAGCTGGAATTAAAGTTGTGCGTGTTCCGGCTTATTCCCCGTATGCGGTTGCGGAACATGGAGCGGCCCTGCTCATGTCGCTTACCCGTCATATTCCGCAGGCTTATCTTAGAACAAAAACTGCGAACTTTAATATAGAAGGACTTACGGGCCGCGACCTTCACGGCCTTACAGCAGGTATTCTTGGTACCGGAAAAATCGGCCAGATAATGGCAGGTATCTTGAAAGGCTTTGGAATGAAGATTATCGCCTACGATCCGTACCCGAACGAAAAGTGGGCAAGCGAGACTGGCGCACAGTACGTGAGCAAGGAAGAAATCTTCCGCCAGAGCGATGTTTTGAGTCTGCATTGTCCGCTTACCGAAGAAACAAAGCACATTGTAAATCACGACACAATGAAAATGATGAAGCAGGATGCAGTGATTATCAACACAGGCCGCGGTGCTCTTATAGATTCAAAGGCCCTTGTTCACGCCCTCAAGCACGGTCACATCGGCGGAATCGGCATGGACGTTTACGAAGAGGAAAGCAAATACTTCTTCAGCGACTGGTCTACAGATATTATGACTGATGATACCCTGGCCCGTCTGCTTACCTTCCCGAATGTTATTATCACCGGTCACCAGGCCTTCCTTACAACAAATGCACTTAAGAATCTGGCAGATACAACGCTGGAAAATGTTAAGGCTTTTGCCAGCGGGGAAGAGCTGGTGAATGAGGTGAAATAAAACTTATCAGGCCATTTTGCCATCGTCGGCAAAATGGTTGAAATTCATAGCGATTGAATTATAATAATCTTAATGGATACTGCGATTTTAAGTAGTTTTATAAATATACAACCTTCTCATTTGGCGGAAAGACCCTGATCTTTCGTACTTGTAACGGATTAGAAAGATATACAAAAATCCTGTTATGGGATTCTGGTTATATAGAGGTTATGGCAAAATATAAACATAAAGATGAAGAAATCTAAGAATATATAGACCTTATTCCAGTGTTAGAAGTTTTATATATGGATAAAGAAAAATTCCTTGCACCTATCAAAGAGGTAAAAATCGAATATGCCTGAAAAAGAACTTCAAAAAACAATAGAGGTGCTCGCAAATTCCAAAAGGACTTCCGAGCACCTCTATTGCATTTACTTTACTTTCATCTCTGATTCAAAATCCATTCGTCAAGGAACTTCATCTGCTCTTCTGTATGAAACCAATGTTCGCCGTTTTCCATGACGGTAAGCCGGGCATTATGTTTTTTTGCAAAATTGCTCATAGTTTCAAACGAAGTAAGATTGTCGTTACTGCCGTAAAGAATTTTTGTAGGAAGGTTCCAGCTAAGAGGATGTTCGCGGACGTAGCACAGATAATCCCATGACAAATCCTCGCCAAAGCTGGTTGGAATTCTACCACGAGATTTTAATTCTTCTTCCGTAACACCGCTCCACTGCATCAGATTAAAAATCATTTTTTCCATATCGACCATAGGCGAAATAAAAAACGCATTTTCAATCATATCTTCGATGCTGGCATTCATACTGAAAAACGCACCAATGCTGTTTGCAATCAGAATGATTTTGTCATAACTTTTCTTAAGCTCGCAAACAGCATCGTGTATTTCTTTTCCTGTTTCCCACGGTGTAAATGTCTTGTAATCCAGCCCCAAAACCTTGCAATTCGGGAACAGAGATTTGTAATGCTCGCTTTCTGTTGCGAAGCCGCCTTTTCCGTGAATGTATAATACTAAATTCATTTTCGTTTTTTCCTTTTAAGTTGTTTCAGTAAGTATTTTTCTTTTTCTTCCAGCTTTTTCTGCCTGCACTTCATCGTTTTGCGTTTTTTTGCATACTCTTTTTGAGCCTCGGAAAACGCCGTAAGAGATTTTGGAATGCCACCGGCATTTTTTTGTTCGGTCTTTGCAAGCTTTTTGAACCTGATTTTAGTTCTACCCTCCACAGGCAGAAGCGGCACGTTCGCAAAACCATGCACCATCCAGTTTAAGATTTCTGGATTGCTCGGCTCCGCGCCAAACACATGTCGCCCCGCATAAGTTTTTCCGTCCTCGCAGCGTTCAATCAGGGCGCACCAAAACTGACCGTCAAAATAGATTGTTGTTATCGTAAAGTTGTCTTCTGTGATTTTCATACATCTTCCATACGCCGTTTTCGCGCAAAAGCACGCTGGCAAAAGTGAGAAGAAAGAATTGTGAATCGGATTTATGGGCAAGCCATGTTCCGGTTCGGAAAGTAAGATTCAAGCCGCCCTAACAAAGCAATTTGAATCTCTCGAAAGATGTATTAATAGTTTTTACAGGCTTATTTTAGCAAAATGATGAATCATGGGCAAGAAAAATTTTGCTAATGAACAACTTCGACAATGGCAAATATTTAAGACAAATTTAAAAGTTCTTTTCCAAGTTTTCTGATTTCAGAAACACCTTCTGGAATATCTTCTTCTCTCACGCTCAATGAGACGATATTGTTCAGACGCTGATAGCAATTTTCTGGTTTGATTTTAAAGTTTTCAATTGCTTTTTGGGTTCTCTTTCGGCTCGGAAAATACTGATTGTTAAGAGCGTACAAGGCCTGAAGAAAATGATCCAAGAATTCTTCAACAACCTGATGAAAGAACAAGACTTCATGGCGCAACTCTGCCCGCCCCAAGTCTTCTTCATCAAGAATACGCCATGATTCATTTTTAAGCCATGCTTGGAAAAACTCTGCAGGATGTTTTTTTACAAGATTGATTATATTTGTCCATGCAGAATCCTTTTCCCACAGGACATTCAGTGTCTCAACGCTTGCCAGTCGGCCTACGGGATAAAACCTTCCGTCTTTTTCCAGATGTTTTCCAGCAAGAACTTCTTCCAGATAGTTTTTCATTTCCCTGACCGTAAAATACATAGGCATTACATCAATACCTTCGCACATAAAGATATCGCCGTATCCCCAAATACCGCCGGCACAAACTTCCATCTGAAGGCTGTCGAAAGAACCGCTTAAACACTCGTAAAATTTAAGTCTTTCTTCTTTCTCTGGAACTTTGTCACAGATTACGAACATATCTATGTCACTTTTTCCTGGAACAAGCGGGGCATTAAGATCGCCTGTCTGACCTATTCCGCGAATTCCAGGAATTTTTGAAAGCATCCCTGTGAGTTTATCCCTAAAATTGTTTGCGTTCATATATTTTTGTACTCCTCTTAATCAGACACAGCGCGGCAATAATCGCAATATACACAACCGACAGCACAATATAAAAGAAAATATCCACCTTCAGAAAGCAGTAAAGGAAATTGAAGCAGAAGTGAATGAGAATTCCATAAATAAGATTGTCATGCTTTTCCATGAAGAAATTCATTATAAAGCAAAGTCCGCTCATTACAATTACGTTCGCCAGCACATACGGAATCATCTGCAAGCCCATAAAATCTGAATCAACAAACCAGAGAACCGTATGCCAGAACGCCCAGATTACTCCCTGAAGTATCGAAGCCACAAAAAATCTATGACGCGCATTTAAGTAAGGTCGAACATAACCTCGCCAGCCAGATTCTTCACCGGTTGGTCCTGTGGTAATGGAAAACAAGAACGAAGCCCAGAAGGGATATGTGCCAAAACTCCAGTAAGAACTAAAATCTTTTCCCTGCACGAGAGAAACAATCAGCACCGTGACAAGCGTTGCGCGAAGCGTAATGAGTGCCGCAAGCAAAAGCGTTGCAAAATTTACTTTTCCGCCGAATGCTCTTTTGTAGAATTCTTTAATTGAACTTCCCTTGCAAAAATATTTAAAGCCCAAAAGAAGTACGATCGTCGGTGACCAGGCACACACATTGGAAAGAATCCTCATCACGACAGGAGATGCATGAAAGACCATACTCGCCGTTCCGCACAAACCAAGTACCATAAACCAGAATACAAGATAGCTGGCCAAAATATAATTTTTCATTTGTTTCTGCATATTAGTCTCCTATTATTAATCTGTCGGCAAATGATCATCTTTTCAGCCCCTTAAGTTTTTGAGTGCGGATGGATTGTTGCCAATTATTGCGCCGAGTTTTTGACAGGATTCCATTTGCTTGCATTCGCCACAAGTCGAAACTTTTTTGACAAGCGCGCATTGGCGTATGGGACAGAGCGATTCGCAGTAGGGTGTTTTTACTCCGTCAACACGGCAACCGACGCAATTAATCATTTGTGGCGTGATTTCAACACCGTTCAAATCCGACCACTTCTTGGCTACTTCTGCCCGCAAACTTTTGTCGTTGTTAATTGTAGCAAGGCGAGCCTCGCAAGAATCGCAATCCAATCCGCAATAAGCGATTAATGTTTTCATATTAACTCCTATGCTTCATACCCCATAGTTCATAAGGATTATTTTTCAATTCATTTTTGTAAATTGAAACCACGTCCCAGATGTTGAAGAACATCGCCTTGCAGTTGCCAATCATCGCTTCCTTGATGAGACCTCTTTCGTAAGCCATTTTCTGAATGGTGTACCAGGCCTTTATCGGCGGATGGCCACATTCGGTGAACCATTCGTTTGGCGGATAAATTTTATTTACTTCCTCGCTAGAAGCGAATGCGTTTTTAATATCTTCTGGCGTGCAATCCTCAACATAGTGCATGGCCGTGAGCTTATAGATGTCCACGCCCAAAAGCAAGGCCAAGCCGCCGTTATGGATCGCGTAATCCAATCCGCCCTTTACTGCCTCTTCGCCATGCTTGCCCCAGCCAGCCGTAGCAATGAAGTCCGTTCCACAGAAAGTGTTCGGCATTATCTTGAATTTGTCGGCGATAATTCCCATGGCCGTTCTCTCACTCTCCGGAGGAAGAATTTTGATTTTAACCGTAAGGCCGAGTTTTTTATCTTCTTCTGTAAGCGGAAGCTCCTTTGAAAGCCTGAGCGCAGGCATAAAAATGCTTCCTTCATACGTTACGATTTCTTTGAGTGTATCGATCACGGTTTCCGCCCCGCCCTCCAATTCTCCAAAGCTGCTCAATGAGCTGTGCACTTCAAGTGTCATTCCTTTCTCAACACCAAGCTTTATCAAAGCGTCTTTAAGTTCCTGCTTACTTACCATTTTTTTATTAAAATTCTTTTTTAAGCCCGACGTGCAGCTGCTCCAGCTTATCGCCCAGCTCTTCTTTCATAATCGCAAATGCACGGTCTTTGGTGCAATGGCCGGTGCAGACGTAATCTATCCCGGTATTTTTGATTTCGCGGGCGACGTTCCGAACTTCATCATCGCTCTTGTTGAACAGATGGAAGCCGCCAATCAGTCCGTGAATGTGCTTTTCTGGGAAGGTTTGCTTTACTTCGTTGATGATGTTCACCGCCCCGCCGTGTGAGCAGGAGTTGATGATTACTAGCCCTTTTTCTGTCTCAATGACAAGGCTCTGCTCGTGCGAAAAGTTGTCGGGGAGCCAGCCCTTTTGTGTGCGTAGGTACATATTCTCACGCAGGCCAATTGAGCTTAAATCGCCGCTTTTGTGAGGAATCAGATACATGCCCTCGCACAGCTTGTAATCACCGGAAACGAATTGAATCCGATCGCTGTATTTTGAAAGTACATTCTTTGGAAGCCCGATGTAAAAGCAGAAGTTGAAATACTTTCCGATGAGAGGTTTTCTGTGGTAGCAGTTTTCTGCCGTTCCCTCGCGAAGATAAAATTTTGCTTTCGCGTTTTCTGCAAAGAATTTTGGCATTCCGTTCGCATGGTCATAATGCGCGTGGCTCAGAACTCCATAATCAATCTCGCTGATGTCAAATCCGAGTGCTTTTAAATTGCGGGCAAAAAGCCTGGAGCCGCCTGTATCGACAAGGACTTTTTTGTCACCGGCCTCAACAAGAATACAAAGCCCCCATTCGCCTTTGAGTCCCTCGCTTGAAACATTGTCAACGATTACAGTCATTTTTACGTTCATTATTTGCCTCCTGCCTTACACGAACGCCATTTTCTATTTCAAAGACATAATATAAATCTGGCAGGGATTTTCTTCGCCCCAGATTTCTTTGAAAACTTCCAGCTCTTTGAATCCGCAGGAAAGGTAAAAATGGTTTGTAATATCATAATCCGGATACACGCCCATCTGAACGGTTTTTACCTGCATAAAAGAATAGCCTTTTTCGATTGCGATTTTCTTTGCTGAGTTAAAAAGCTTGCGACCAAGGCCTTTGCGGTGAAAATCTTTCTGAACTCCCATTACCGCAAGCTCAACAGTCTCTTTGCCGGTCTCTTTAAGGCAGAGAAAACCGACGTATTCATCTTTTTCTTTTGCTGCAAGGAAAATCCAGTCTGCGCAATCTGAAATATATTTCTCCCGGCTCTCATCAACTTCAAACCAGTCGTGCAAACCTTCGAGAATTTTTCTTGCTATTGTCTTTTTTGTTTCAAGTGATTCAATCTGTTCAATCATGCTATCGGCCTCCTTATATGCCAGAAGGTTTCGGCCTTTTTCGTACGCTGTTTTAAGATTTTTATCCCAGTCTTGTTCACGTGAAGCCAGTTACCTTGTCATTCCAGGAAAGAGAACAAACTCAGATTTTTTGGCGCGGTCAAAGATTCTGTCGTTAATCATGACTTTTTTCATACTGTCCAGTAATCCGAATTCTTCAAGCCGTTCCATTGTGTTTCCCGCTGTCACAAGGAAGAGGGCTTTGTCCAAAAGTTTCATCGTTCTGTTTTTGCCATAAGCAAAGCCGTATGACCAAACTCTGTCAAACCAGCCCACAAGTTTTGCGGGCGCTTCTGTCCAAAAGACTGGATAGATAAAGACAATTGCGTCGGAAGAATTTATTTTTGCCTGCTCAGCCAAAACATCTTCCGCTACGTCTGGTGTGTCCTTGTAATTCGCGTCGCGCAAATATTCTTGCTCGCTCATATCTGTTTTAAAATTCATTTTATACAAATCGGAAAGAACATATTCATTTCCAGAGTCTTCAATTCCCTTTATGAATGAATCCCTTACATGGCGCGTGAAAGAATCTTCCGATGGGTGGCAGTAAACTATAAATGCTTTCATTTTTTTCTCCTATCTTGCGACGAACGCCATTTCCTTATGTTGGACTCATATTTCTGATTCTTTTTGAAATTCCCTCAGGAATTCTTCCATATATAAATGACGACTTTCGGCAATTTTTTTTGCTTCCTGCGTGTTCATTTTATCTTTAAGAAGCAATAGTTTGTCATGAAAATGCTGTACAGAAGACTCCAAAGGTCTTCCAGCCTTTCCGCCGTAAGCAAAAGTCCTTGCAATTCCAACAGCACCGATTGCATCTATCCTGTCTGCATCCTGAACGATTTTTCCTTCTAACGTTTCGGGTTGTTTTCCCTTGTTTTTGCTGAAAGACACACCGTTGATAATCTTGCAAATTAATTCTATGTCATCATTCCCGATGCCGTGATTTTTAAGAAATTTTCTTGCGTTCATGTTATCCGTTGTGTCAAACAGTTTGTGGTCATCAACATCATGCAGCAAAGAAGATAAAGCGACAACCATCATGTTACATTCTGGATAGGGTTTGGCAATTTGAAGAGCATTCTTGTAAACTCTCAGCGAATGGTTTGCGTCGTGACCGTCAGAATTATTTTTGAATATTTCTTGTATGTACAGTTTTGCCTCTTCGATTAATTTTTCATTCATTTTCCAGACTCCTTAATTAAATAGAAATAATCTTTCGTAAAGTGTTTGCAGTTCTTATTGTTATCATTTCTGCAATTCCTGCGCTTGCAGTCTTTTTCCACCAGACAGCCTTATTGTATTTTTTTCTGTCAAAGGACCAGAAAGCTGCATTATCACAGATTTCAACCTGTTCAAGTTCCTTTGCAGGTTCTCCAATTTTTTCAGCAACTATTTTGATGTCGTTGGGTGAAATAGCAAAAATAAGATTATCGTATATTTCTTTGTTTTCTGTTCCCCACCATTTTGGAGCTTTGTCTAAAAGTTCAGAAAGTTCCTTCTGTGAAATGATGAACACAGGAATGTCCAGATTAAATTTTTCCTTTATTAAAGTTTTTGCTCTATCGGCCAGAACGAGTGTGTTATTTTCATCATCCGAAAAAATAACGTTCCCGCTGTTGAGGTGCGTACAGACATCAGAAAATCCTGCTTCGGAAAATGCAGATTTCAGTTCCGACATTGAGATTTTATTTTTACCAGTGATGTTAATTCCACGAAGCAGCGCAATGTATCTTTTCATTTTACACTCTCCTATTTTTCAGAATATTTCATAGGCGTAAAGCGGATTCCGTCGATTGTTTTTTCTTCATCCGTTGCCATAAAGCCAACAGCCTTGTAAAAAGGCAATCCATACGGAGAAGAATTGAGCGTGACAGACTCGCCCTTGTATTCGTTCAGTACATGACGAATCAGACGGCTTCCGAGACCTCGCCTGTGATAGCTTCCGTCCACAAACATAAAGCAGATGTGGCGTTTTTCCACCCTTATGGCGCAGAGTGCGACAAGTTTTCTTCCATCAAAAGTTCCGTAATAGTCCAGTCCGCTTAAATATACCGGATCGTGAAGGGTCTTTCGGAAGGACTCTGTGCCCTCGGCAGAATAATCCGGCGATTCGTATTCGCAAAAAACCTTCCAAGCAAGAGAATGAGCTTCTGGAATCTCTGTTTCCACAAGTTTTCGTATGCAGAATGATGATTCTGAATTGTCACCTTTCATTTTATTTTCCTCCATAACACACCCCATTATATATTTCTTCAGCATCCAAGACTTTTATTTCGTTTCTTTGATATTAGATTTCGTCCATTTTTCTCCACTACCTGTTTTCTTCCAGAATCCTCAGGCCGTCCTCGATTTCATAACCAAGAACTTCCTGAATCTTCTGGAAATCCTTTTTCTTGTGGAGAGTTCCGAGGACTTTCAGCAATTCCTTTTTGCCGTGTTTTTTTATGAAAAGAGCCATCGCCCTTATGGCATTTGTTTCTTTGCCCAATGAGTAAAAGCCTTTTTTGCAAGCATAAAGCTCATCGCATTCGTAGCAGCCGTCAAGGCCTTTTTCTTTGCAGCAAGCGGTGTTGGGGCACACGCCGTTTGGAGAGCAGGTGGCGAAGGAACAAGTGTTGTAAATTGTCCTGCACGAGCCGCACCATGCCGTAAGAAAACACTGGCTGCAGGAAAGCCCGCAGTAGGCGATTTGGTCAACGCCTTTTTTTGCCTGCTGGCACAATTTGTTTTTGATTTGACGCATTGCTTCCACGTGCATAATCCAGTGACGGGAAAATGGCATCTGTATCAAGCCTTTTACATTTTTACCGCACCAGAAATCAATCAGCCAGGAAGCAGAATCGCTGTCACTGACGCACTTGCTTGCAATAAGTCTTTCTTTGTCCGCGCTCGGAAACTTCCGCTTTAAGTCTGAAAATTGCAGGCTCTTCAAAAGCTCATTTGTGGAATCCATCACAGCCTTGCAATAGTCATAAAGGGCTTTTACGTTCAGCTTTTTTGAAAAGTCAATCATCGCCCCGCCGTCAAGCTCGTTTCCGGTTGTAATAATCGGGCTGTTTATTTTCTCTATCCAATTGCTTTCAAAAAGAATCTGCCTGTTATTCAAAATCAATGTGTGAGCTACAATGTCTTCGATGCGGAAAAGGTGCCAGAGCGACCATGCGAGCGTTGAATTATGATTTTTGTCGCCATGTCCAAAGGGAAGCTGATAAAAAGCCACTTGAGGAAAAGTCTTTATAATAGAAGAAATCTGCTCAAACAAGTTGCCGCGTAATTCAAGAAGAAGATTTATGCCTTCAGAGAAGGTCGCTTCCTTAGAAATGAGAGTTTGCATTTTTTTATTTTTTTCTGACCATTCTTTATCCATGTTAAGCTCCGTTTTCGTTTTTTATTTTCAACCTCAGTATAAATACGACAGCAATTGCATTGGCATCAGTTCGATTAGAATTTATGGGTCCAGCTGAAAATCAATCTCTGGAAGTACCATTCAGTTCCGACTTTCTGTGCAAAAAGAGCATCTTCTGCCTCATCAAGCTCTTTATCAAAACTTCGGCGAGTCGTAAACTGCACTATGCACGTGAGCTCATCTTTTTCGGCAAGCTTAAACTGGAAAAGCCCTGCAAGTGAATGCTGTGTAAACGCTCCGTCATAAGAATCATCAAAGTCTCCATAATCGTCGCCATCAAAATGACCGTAAGCCGTGTACATAAAGCCCGCCCGGTAAAGCATAAGGGGCATCTGGTATGCAAGGATTCCACAGAACTCGTACTGAAGCCCCTCTACCCTGTTTTTGTCGGCCTGCCATTCAAAAGGCTGGTGCCGCTCCAATCCTGCAATCCCTGAATAAAAGGTTCTATAAGAAGCAAGCATGACAACATGATTCCAGTCGCCGGGAATTAAAGCACCAGTGTCAAACATGAAAGTTCCCTGTGCCCAGACTTCATAAAACGGATGAGAGAATGTTGCAATCGACTCGTATTTCCTTGATTTTTCGTCGAGCGCGCAAAGCCCTTCAAAGCCCATCATATTCCAGCCGAAGCCAAAAGAACCGCCGCCCTTAAAGACAAGGAACGGAAAAGGCTGAAAACCAACGGCAAGCTGCGGACGAACAGAAAGCGGCGAAAATTCAAAAGCACCAGTCAAAACCACGTTCGCATCTTTTAAAAGCCAGTGCTCGCCAAGCGGAGTTTTTATCATATAATCCGCAAAAAGCGTGGAACGGCACTCAAAACCGCTGAATGCGCCTGTAAGCCCCGCAAAATGCGTGCCACTTCTGCCGATTTTTGTTTTTGACTCAGGATAATAGGCAACATCAGTCGCCAAATAAACTGAAAGCGGTGAACTCTCCTCATTTTTGGCTTCCTGACTGCTAAGAAGATTTACCCCTGCTGCAAGAATCAAAAATGCAAGTCCTAGTGTTTTTTTCATTTTTTAGCTCCAATATTTGTGTTCAAATTGTAAAATGCTTCTATATATTTCCAGCCGTCCATGCCATACTTTTCACCAAAGCGCACGATAACAGTGTTTGCGGCTGGTGAAATGTAGATAAACTGACCTTTGTTTCCGTAGGCAAAAAAGTCGCTTTCTGCATCCGGCCGATTCATCACATACCAGTGAAAACCGTAGAAACCGCCCTTATTGCAGGCACCGCCAAAGATTGTCTTTCCAAAAGGCTCGCTGTAATATTCGCTGTCGTTTTTGCCATTCCCGGGCGAGAGAGATTCTTCAATCCATTTTTTACTGACAACCACTTTCCCGTCAAAAACGCCTCCGTCACGGTAGAGACAGCCGAATTTTGCAAAATCTACTGCCCTCGCATTGATGCCGCTTTCCATTTTCTCAAATGCGTCCTCGTCGCTGTCAAGGCTCCAGCTTGCGTTTGCTTCCGTACCGATTTTTGACCAGATTGAGCGGCTCAGATAAGAGCTTACGGACTGGCCGCTCACCCGTTCGATAATGAGCCCAAGAAGAATCGGGTTGTAATTGTTGTAAAGGAAATGAAGTGCTGGCTCTTCATCAATCACAGTGCCTGTAAGCGCAAGATTCCGCAAATCGGGATTGAAATAAGTTTCTGTGTCATCGTAGCGGAAGAATCCTTCGGAATACAAAATGCCGCTCGACATCGTGACAAGATGCCTGATTGTAATTTTTGAAAAGCACTCGTCACGCTCCAGAAGCTCAGGAAGATAAGTGGTGATTGGCTCGTCAACGCTAAGGATTTTCCCTGCGTCAATCAAAGTGCCAATCATCGCAGAGTCGAAGCTTTTTGCCACCGAAAAAGACGTTACGGTTGAAGACTCGTCATAGCCCCTGCCGTATTTTTCAAAAAGAATCGAATTTCCTTTGATGACAAGCAGGGCCTGAGTCTTAGTTTTGGCGATAAACTTTTCTAAATCGTCAGTTCCAAACTCTTTTTTGAGCATTTCTTCTATATTACTGTCTATTTCTCTCGCAAAAGGCTTGGGATTCTCACTGGCCGTAACTTCCCGGCTCGGGAAATACAAGTAATCCTTAACGCTCGCATCACGCCGAACAAATGCACGCCGAGCTGTCGTTGAGCATCCATAAAAAAACACAGATGACAGCAAAAAAACAAGTAAAATAATTTTGTCCCGCATAAACTTTTTCCAATGTTTTTATAAATAGTCTTATACCCTACTGTTTATCCTGTTCCAAAGCAAGTTTTGCGGCTTCCTTCGCGTGGATAATCGTGGTGTCGTACACAGGAAGAACGCTGTCTTGCTGGCTGATGAGCATACCGATTTCCGTGCAGCCCAAAATCACGCCCTCTGCCCCCTGCTCCTTAAGGTATGAAATGATTCTCTGATATTCCTTGCGGGAAGAATCCAGAACCTTTCCTAGACAAAGCTCATTGAAGATAACGTCATTCACAAGCTCGATGTCCTTTTCGCCTGGCAGAAGGACTTCTAGACCAGCCGCTTTGAGCTTATCTTTAATGAAATCCTGAGTCATAGTGAATTTTGTGCCGAGCAGAGCGACCTTTTTGATTCCGTCGCGTTTGATTGCATTTGCCGTTGCGTCCGCAATATGAAGAACCGGAATTTTGATTTCTTTTTCAATCTGAGAAACAAGCTTGTGCATGGTGTTTGTGGCGATTACGATAAAATCCGCTCCCACGCCTTCAAGACGCTTTGCCGCATCCGAAAGAATCTTTGCGTTTCCGTCCCAGTTGCCGCTAGACATGTTTTCTTCAAGCTCGGCAAAGTCCACGTTGTACATAAAGATTTTGGAACCATGAAAGCCGCCCAAAGCCTTGACGACTTCCTTATTCAGAATCTCATAATAAGTGATTGTGCTTTCCCAGCTCATTCCGCCAATTAAACCGATTGTCTTCATTTTTAGCATGCCTCCTTTTTTGGTTCTTGCTCGCAGAACAATTCTGACTTTCTGCAAATTTTTATGTATTTTACCAGATTGATGATGAATCGCACAAACTCATCAGTCAGTATCGCAAAGAAAACACCTGTAATACCAAGATGTAAGCCAAATACGAACAGACTTGCGCAGCTGATTACGAAAATCGTGCCGAAAATCTGCGTGCAGAACATCCATTTTGTGTCACCGCTTCCACGGATTCCGTTTCCAACGATAATATTACCCGACTTTGAGAAAAGATTTATCGCGATGAACAGGAGATAGATTCCTGAAGTCGAAGTAATTCTCTCGTCCTTCGTGAAAATCGAAATAATCTCGCTCGGGAACAAGACTGTCGCGCACACCATCAACAGAGCAATCACAAAACAGATTGAATACGCGCACAAGCACACGCCCCTGTATTGCTTTGAATCCCGCTTGCCCACGGCCTCGGAGCTTAAAGTCAAGGTTCCGCTTCCCAAAGCACCCACGATAACGACTGCAAGCAGCTCCACGCCAAAAACAAGCGAGAAAATTCCTGCCGCGAACTCATTTATCGTGTTCAATATGCGTACAATCGCAAGATTTCCGAGGTTCCAGCAAAAATCTTCGAGCGCAGTGTTGATTCCAAGCCTTGCCGAATGAAGGTATGTCCGAAGCTTCGCCTTTTTGAGAGCCGGAAGATTTGGTCTTGTTGAAAGCTTACGGCTGTTCATATAGGCAAGGAACATGTAAAGTCCGCCTAAATATTCCGCCAGTGACGTTCCCAAAGCCGCACCTTTTATGCCCATCTCCGGGAAACCGAATTTACCGAAAATAAAAACATAGTCAAACAAGATGTTCAGGCCTGAGCGCAAAACGCTCCAGATTGCAAGATGCTTTGTATGGTTCGATGTCTGGAAAATAACCATGAACGAACCGCCAAAACCAATCAAAAGGAATGTCGGCGCATAATATCTGGCATAGTCCACGCACCACGGAAGAATAGTCTCAGAAACACCCATCAAGCGGAAAATCGGAGCGGAGAAAAATCCCCACAAGAAGAACAGCATGACCGGAAGAATATTGTTGAATTTCAAGAGCGAGCCTGAAAATTCCTCAACCTTCTCCTGATTTTTTGACCCGACATTCTGACTTATAAGAATCGATGCGCCTGTCGTGATTGAAAAACAAACCGACATGGTCGTCCACACAGGGGTACTTACATTCCCCAGAACGCTCATGTACAAAGAGTTTGCGTTTCCCAAAAAGATGCGGTCAACCAGCATCTGAAGCTGATTTATGATGTTGCTGAGAATCAGCGGGACCGCAATCGCCAAAAGCCGTCCGTAATATATTTTGAATTCTTTTAAGTGACCTTTCATAATTTTAAATTCTCCTCCATGTTATTTTGATATAATTCTGAAAAACAAAATTTGCCGCGGTTTTCATTGATATAAAACTCAGTTTTCCATCTTTTCCAGAATATTCTACTGAGTACTTTCTTTTTTGAGAATGATTTTTAGATAAGATGCACAATTCAGCCGATGAAATGCAATATCAGAAAGGAACCTCTAAAAATCCCATGTTTTAGAGGCAATTTTTTAAATCAGTTTACAATCTTGATAAGCCAGTCAGTTACAGTTTCGTCCCCGTTACTTGTCTTATCATTAAGCTCAACCCAAAAATGCCCGCGAGTTTCGTATTCGATATAATGTGAGTTTTTGCACCATTTTCCACAAAGCTTCCCGACTCTTCTTCCCTGCTCATAAATTCCTTTGTCATTTTTTGAAACAGCAGAATAAAATTGCACCGGCAAAACAGAAATCAGCTCCCTGAGGCTTATATCGTAAAAACCACTCCCAGAAATCACGGCGCGGAAAAGCCGAGGCTCATGACAAGCCAGCTCAACCACGAATTTTGCTCCCTGGGAAAAACCGTAGCCGATAATATTCGTTTTATCGATGCATTTGTTTCTGACTGCGATATTTTGAATCAAAAGACTTGTGCTTGCAGGGTCAGTAAAATAATTGATTCTGGAAAGAATGACAAGAACAGCCGCACCTTCAGGATAAATCTTTTTTTGAAAATCTTTGGTTGCAAACTGACGGCCATATTTTCGCAAAGATGAATATTTTTCGTCACTTCCATGAAAAACTACAATCAACGGAAGTTTTGCGCTCTCGTTGTCCTTGTCCTTGCGGTACTTTTCTGGCAAAAAAAGAAAATAATCGTGTCCGGAAGGCAATTCCTCGTAAAGCCAGTTATCAACATAAACCTTTTTTTCTGCCCAAAAATAAGCGGCATCAAAATTAAACTTCATCGGCTTTCGGACATAAAGCAGCATCAAAGATAAAAAGGCCAGCAACAAAAAAGCAGACACAGCCCCAGCCGCAAGAAAAATCCGCTTTTTAGAAAGCCCCTTGAGTGTAGTATTCATTTTCATCCTCTTTTTTATATGAAAATATTATACCACACCCTGGGGAATTTGACATAACTATTTTTATCGCATCATTTCGATGAACTTGTCGAACAAAAAATTAGTGTCGTGCGGGCCGCCGCATGCTTCAGGATGGAACTGCACGCTGAAGGCCGGAATATCTGTGTATGTCACGCCCTCGCAAGTATTGTCGTTCGCATTCACAAAGCTCAGTCTGGCATAGTCTGGCAGAGTTTCACTCTCAACGGCATAACCATGATTCTGGCTTGTGATGAAAACCCGGCCGCTTTCAAAGTCCTTTACCGGATGATTTCCGCCACGATGACCATATTTCAGCTTGGAAGTTTTTGCTCCGCGGGCAAGCGCAAGCATCTGATGTCCAAGACAAATTCCAAAAATCGGGATTCGAGATTCACACAATTTTCGAATTTCTTCTATTATATTGACATTTTCTGCAGGATCTCCAGGCCCGTTAGAAAGCATGATTCCGTCTGGATTAAGCTCAATCACTTTCTGAGCCGTAGTATCAAAAGGCACGACAGTAACCTTGCACCCGCGTTTTTCCAGTTCTCGCTCAATATTCGCCTTAGCTCCAAAATCAAAAAGAACGACAGAAAATTTAGGAGCTGGCGATGAGGAGTTAGCAATTTTGGGGGAAGTCTCCCCCTCGCTGCAACCGCCATTGGCGTTTTCCGCTACCCCCTCTCCTAAGGGGCGCTGCCCCTTAAAATCCCCGTTATTCTCTTTACAGAGCGATTGAACGCTTTCAACAGCTTTTTCGATTTTATAGGCACGGATTTCTTCGAGAAGTGAGTTTTCCGCTACAAGTTTTCCGTTTTCAGTTTTGAGTTTTTCGCTTTCATCTCCGCTCAGAATCATTCCGTTCATGACACCAGCTTCGCGAAGGATTTTCGTGAGTTTTCGAGTGTCAATGCCAGTGATTCCGACAATATTCTGCTCTCTCAAAAATGAATCCAAGTCGCCTTCACAACGAAAATTACTCGGCTTATCACAGAGTTCACGCACGATGTAACCACGAACCCAGCTTTTTTTGCTCTCAAAATCCCCGCTCTCAACGCCGTAGTTTCCAATCAACGGGAAAGTCTGTGTAACAATCTGCCCGAAATAGCTCGGGTCGGTCAAAGTTTCGATGTAACCTGTCATACCTGTTGTGAAAACAGTCTCGCCAATCGTTTTGCCTTCTGCACCGATTGAAGTTCCTTCAAAAACAGTTCCGTCAGCAAGAATCAAATATGCTTTGCTCATTTTTTCCTCTTAAAATCCGCTTTTTGAACACTCTCTTTTAAAAAGCACAGGCTTTCTAAATGCATGCATTAAGAAATTCCACGAACAATTTGCCCGCATTGTTCGGCCTGCTCTTAAATTCCGGGTGAAACTGAACGCCGATAAAGAATTTGTGCTTTCCTTCACCCTCGCCCTGCGGCAATTCAACAGTCTCAACGATTTTGTCATCAGGACTTTTTCCGCTGATTACAAGGCCTGCCGCAGTCATCTGATCGCGGTAGTCATTATTGAATTCGTAGCGGTGTCGGTGACGTTCCTCGATTAAGTCAGAGCCGTATGCTTTTTTCATAATTGTACCGTCTGCAACTTTGCATGGATAGCTGCCAAGACGCATTGTTCCACCAAGAATCACGCCTTCCTGGTCTTTCATCAAGTCGATGACAGGATTTTCACAGAGCTCGTCAAATTCCCGGCTGTTTGCATTTTTAAGTCCGAGAACATCGCGGGCAAATTCAATCACGCTTATCTGCATTCCAAGACAAATTCCGAAATACGGGACATTGTGTGTGCGCGCGTAGCGGCAAGAAGCAATCATTCCCTCAATTCCGCGCTGACCAAATCCGCCCGGAAGAATGATTCCCGAACAGTCAGAAAAAATCGATTCAGCAGTTTCGTCAGTAACCGAATCCGAGTCAACCCACTTTATTTTTACGTTTTTTCCAATTACAAAACTTGCATGATTCAGGCTCTCGACGATGCTCAAATATGAGTCGTGAAGCTTGACATATTTTCCGACCAAAGCAATCTGAACCTCGCCAGTTCGAGAATGAATTGTCTCGACCATTTGCGACCAGTCAGCCAAAGCCTTGTAATCAGTCACTTTTTCAAGCCCCAAATCCCGGCAAACAACATCGTCCATATTCTGGGCATGAAGCATCAGCGGAACTTCGTACAAACTTCTGCAAGTCGTGTTATTGATTACGCAATCCTCGCTCACATTACAGAAAAGAGAAATCTTTTTTCGAATATCCCCAGGAATTTCTTTGTCACAGCGGGCAACGATAATATCCGGGTGAATTCCCACGGCCATCAATTCCTTGACGGAGTGCTGCGTAGGCTTGGATTTAAATTCATCGCTTCCAGAAATATACGGCACGAGACAAACATGAATAAAAAGGCAGTTTCGACGCCCAACTTCCAAAGAAAGCTGGCGGATTGCCTCAAGGAACGGCTGGCTTTCAATATCACCGATTGTACCGCCAATCTCAACGATACTTACGTCAGCCTTAGATTCCTCGGCATTTTTAAGGATAAAGTCTTTGATTTCGTTCGTAACATGAGGAATAATCTGAACGGTCTGACCAAGATAATCACCATTTCGTTCTTTGTTGAGAACGTTCCAGTAAACTCTTCCGCTCGTAAGGTTCGAATATTTTGTAAGGTTCTCATCGATAAAACGCTCATAATGACCTAAATCCAAATCAGTCTCAGCACCATCATCAGTTACAAAAACCTCACCGTGCTGAAAGGGACTCATCGTGCCAGGGTCAACATTCATGTAAGGATCAAGTTTCTGAGAAGCAATTTTTAATCCGCGACATTTCAAAAGTCGTCCAAGAGAAGCGGCTGTAATTCCTTTTCCAAGACCGCTAACAACACCGCCAGTAACAAAAATAAATTTACTCATAATTTAGCTCCATTAATATGCCTTGCCGTGAACTCGCCGCACTTACTTAGTAAGCGCTATCATGTACGCCAGAAATAGCGCGACCTGACGGCTCGTCCATGTTCTTCCATGCGGCATCCCATTCGAGAGCCTTTGCCGTGCTACAAGCAACACCGGCCTCGTGAGGAACACATTTTGCAGCAGAATCGCTTGGGAAAAGACGACTGTAAATTTCGCGATAGTAATATTCCTCTTTTGTTTTTGGAGGATTTACCGGGAAGCGGTTCTCTCGGCGGGCAAATTCCTGATCGCTGACCTTTTCTTCGGTCATTTTCTTGAGAGTGTCAATCCAGTTGTAGCCAACGCCGTCACTGAACTGCTCTTTCTGTCGCCATGCGATGCTCTCCGGAAGCAAATCTTCAAAGGCCTTTCGTAAAATCCATTTTTCCATACGCTGCTTTCCGTCCGGAAGTCTGATATTCATTTTGTCGCTTGGGTTAAGGCTCATTGCAATATCGATAAAATCTTTGTCCAGGAAAGGAACACGGCCCTCAACTCCCCAGGCCATAAGAGATTTATTTGCGCGCAGGCAGTCATAAAGATGAAGCTTGCTCATTTTTCGTACCAGTTCCTCGTGGAATTCCTGTGCGCTCGGAGCCTTATGGAAGTACAAATATCCGCCGAAAAGCTCGTCGCTACCTTCGCCCGAAAGAACCATCTTGATTCCCATTGATTTGATTACGCGGGCAAGAAGATACATCGGAGTTGAGGCTCGCACGGTGGTGATGTCGTAAGTTTCGATATGATAGATTACGTCAGGCAGGGCGTCCAAAGCTTCCTGAATCGTAAAATGAACTTCGTGATGGACCGTTCCGATATAGTCAGCGGCCTTCTGGGCTGCCACAAGGTCCGGGCTTCCTTCAAGACCAACCGCAAAACTATGCAACTGAGGCCACCATGCGCTCTCTTTGCTGTCCGACTCAACGCGCTTTTTAGAGAATTTCTGAGTGATTGCGGCAATAATAGAAGAATCCAGACCACCTGAGAGCAGAACACCGTAAGGAACATCGCTCATGAGCTGGGCTTTTACAGCCGATTCAAGGCCGTTTCGCACTTTTTCGATTACGCTGGGATTGATAACCTCGCCCTTTTCGTCAGTTGCTTTCGGAGAATTTTTGACATTCTCGTAAGATTCCCAGTCACGCTTGTACCAGCGGACAGGTTTTCCGCCAGAAACCAAATAATGGCCGTTCGGGAATTCCTCGATTGTAACGCACTCGCCTTCCAGAGCCTTAAGCTCACTCGCAACATAATAACGGCCAGCTTTGTCCCAGCCCTGATACAAGGGAATTACACCGATTTCGTCACGGGCAATGAGATATGTGTCACGCTCGCTGTCATAAAGCGCGAAGGCAAAAATTCCGCTCAGTTTTTCAATCATCTCACCAAAATTTCCGCTTTCCCGATATTCCTTGTAAAGCGGAAGAATAACCTCACAGTCGCTTCCGGTCAAAAAATTGTATTTACCCTCAAAAGATTTTCGGATTTCGGCGTGATTGTAGATTTCACCGTTTGCAGCCAGAATTAATTTTCCGTCATCACTAATCAAAGGCTGCTTACCGCTCAAAGGGTCAACAATTGAAAGTCGCTCATGGCTCAAAATAGCATTATTGCCTGTGTAAACACCGCTCCAGTCCGGGCCGCGATGGCGAATTTTTTTGCTCATCTCCAGAACCTGTGCGCGAAGCTCGTCACGCAATCCTTCAGCAATAGGTTTTCCGCCAGAACTCAAATCAAATGCACCAACAAATCCACACATATACTTCTCCTATTCAAAAACAAAAAAAGGCGACACCATTACCACGAATAGTGTCGCCCTTGACATAATTTTAAAGTTATCTCGCTAAACTGAAGTTTTTCGAGCTTTCCTTTTCATATCTACTATATCGAAAAGCCAAAAGATTGGTCAAGACCGATTTATCATCAATTTAACCCCAGTTTTGGTGAGTTTACTCACTTTCTTTATTACCAATCCATAACTAAAATATGTAAGAAACAAACTTTTAAGGAGTACAAAATGAAAAAACTCAAAAAAATTTTTTCGGCACTGCTTGCTTTACTTGCAGTTGGATTAATTACAGTTTCGCTAGTTGCATGTAGCAGCGGCGATGATTCTGACAGCGGAAGCGGCAATGGCGGAAGCAATGTCGATTACGTAGCGAAATATGCTTATACAGAAGCAAGGGATGACTACAAAGGCGAAAAAACATTCACATTCTATAAGAATGGCACATTCGAATACATTGATGAAATGACTTTGTCTGGTGAGCACAGCTACCATGAAAAAAAGACAACAAAAGGTACTTACACTCTCGAAGAAGGCAACTGGGAAAACGGCAAAGTCAAGCTTAATGCAACAGAAGGCGACGAAGCCGAGAGATATACTGGAACATTTACTATCAAAAATAAGATTTTGAAAACAAACTTCTATGATTTTACGGCAACCTACACTTCGAAAGTTGAAGCTGATTCTGGAAAAGACAATTCAGATTCCAACAAAGACAAGGATTCTGGAAAAGACAATTCAGATACAAAAACCGAACTCGTTGCATATAAACGAAACACTACAACCAGTGATGGAGATCCAAAAACAGAACTCTTAACTTTCTACAGTGACAAAACATTCGCACTTCACGAAACAACCGCTGATTATGATTTGGACGTTTGTGCCGGAACCTATACTGGAGATCCAACAAAAGACGGAAAAGTAACGGCAACAATAAAACGAATGGTAAGTAAATCAAAGATGACAAAAGCATTCCTTGAAATGGGAATGGCTGGAGTAGTTACCAACGAACATGCACCTTTGGAAACCTGTGCAGAGGAAACTATGCCATGCACAATAAGCGGCAACAACCTCTACGATGATGAAGATAAACCTATGACAAAAGTTGACAGTAACTCAAGCGAAAGCGAAAAAACAGAAACAACCACAGAAAAGTCATACACCGTTACTGTAACTTCTCCTTCAAACGGAACTGTCTCAGCCGATAAGACAAGTGCAAAAAAAGGCGAAACTGTTACAATCACAGCTTCTGCTAATTCAGGTTTTGAACTTCTGTCATTAACACTAAAAGATGCTTACGGAAATAAAATTGAAGCAACCGCTGATTCTTCAAAAACAAAATATACATTTACAATGCCAGATACTTTTGTAATTGTAAACGCAAGCTTTGGAAAGCCATATCATGCTAAATATGTTTGGGATCCATCAAAAGACCCAAGCGATGGTAGAACCGGTCTGTATGATTATTTTGTTTTCTATACTGATAACACCTATGAGTATATAGAAACTGTTACTTTAGGCAGCTATTCTGAAAAAGAAACAGACTCTGCAGGAACTTACACAATTGATTCTGGCGACTGGGACAACGGAACCATTACCTTAAACGCAACCAGTGGCAAGAAATTGAACAACTATACAGGAAAATGTACAATTACAAACGGCGTTTTTGTATGCGATGATTTTACCTGGTCTAACAAATTTACAAAAGAATAAACAATTGATTTAGCATAGTTTATCAGCTTCCCCGCCTGTGCTTTCATTCCACAACTCAGGCGGGGATTTTTTTGCAATTTTGAAATTGTTGACGATTCAGAATTTCTGAGGTAAGATAATCTTACGGAAAATTTATAAGGAGGTGTTTATGTACACTGCCGTAACATCACTTTCCTCAAAAGGTCAGATTGTTCTTCCAATCGAACTTCGCAAAAAACTATCGCTTGCTGATGGAGCAAAATTCTTTATTATGAGCGAAGGCAAAAACATCATGTTAAAGCCAATAGAAACACCTGATGAAAGCGAGTTTTTCAAAATGCTTGACGCAGAAAACAAATGGGCAGAAAAAGTCGGATTAACAGAGGCAGATATAACCTCTGCAATCAAGGCTGTGAGGGCTTCCCATAAATGAAAATCGTAATCGATACGAATGTTATAATCTCAGCAGTTTTCTTCGGAGGTCAACCACGAAGATTAATCGAACATCTTTTTAATGATAAATTCTCAGCTTTTGTCTCTCCAAATATTGTTCAAGAGTATGCAGAAACATACGCAGAAGTTCATAATTAGAACAAGAAACAAATTAGCATTTCCCCCGCCCGGGCACAACTTCCATAGCCCAGGCGGGGATTTTTTTTTCGATCCTTATTCAAATTCAATAGCAATCCGCTCATTCACAAAATCACGGAAATACGGCAAAGCAAACCCGACATAACCGTAAGAAGTCTGTTTTATAACCTGCGAGTCAATTAGCCGTGCCCTGTAATTTGAAAGATAGGAATTTGTCTTTTTAGTTTCCTCGACAATTTTTTTCATTGCGGTTGCACCTGCATTTTTAGCCATGCTAATCACAAAAAGCTTATCCATTTGCGAAAAAGTTTCTGAAATCTTTGTATATGCGTTTCGAAATAAAAGCATTTTATATTCATCAATAACTGAATTCACATCTTTTGCCGTAATTTTATCGTCTGTATTTTTCCATACAAGCCACCCCAGCAGCTGAAATGCATACGCATAACCGCCACAAGCCTTCGTCATTTTATCTAAAGCATGCTCATCAATAGATTTTCCGCCACTTTCAAATGTTTTTTTGTAATTAAAGCGGACACTGGAAATATCCAAAGGTTCGAGTGTGATTCTCGGAGCTCGCAACAAAAATGTAAGCTGATTATCATTTTGAAGTTCCGAAATATTTTGTGGAAGTCCTGCCATTATAAGGCGAACTGGCAAATTTTGCCTCACAAGAATCTGATAAACAGAGATGAACTTCCGAAGTTCTACGGAAGTCTTGACCTCATCAATAACAGCAAGGACAGAGATATTTTTTTCCGAAAGTTTTTTAAGGATTTTCTCCAGAAGAATCTGATAATTTATCTGTTCCGTATCTTTTTTATTATATTCAACTTGAAGCCCAAATACCGAAACTGAAAGTCCATCCAATGAATCCAAAGTCTTTTGAATTGCCTTTGAAGTTTTGTTGTATATTCCCTGAACATATGACAAAAGAATATTCCCTGAAAAGGGGATATCCAAAATTATGAAATCGTTTTGCTTTTCAATTTCCTTGCAAAGAGCTGTCATAAAGGAAGTTTTGCCACTTCCCCTCTGACCATATACTAAAGTTGTCTGATAAGGACTGTCTGGATTTTTTAGTTCAGACAGCAATTCCTCAACCTGCTGGCTGCGATCAACAAAAACAGGGGGAATTTTTCCGAAACTCGGATTAAAGGGATTGGTCATATTTTACCTCCGGCTCATGTTTTATAACTTTTTATAACTTTCAAATTGTTTTATAACTTTTTATAACTTTTGAATAATTTTATAACTTTTTATAACTTGTCGTCAAGTTGCATGTCCACAGCCCAGGCGGGGATTTTTTATCTTCTTTTACCAAAAACAAATTTCGTGCTATAATAACTTCTATGGCAAACAAAGTGCTAACCCACTTTCCAAAAATCAAACCGTCTGTACTTCTCACCATTCTCCTGTTCAGTGTGGGCGATTTTCTTGCTACCTCGTTTTTTCAGGACGTTCTTCATGCGCCACTTTTCTTCGACACGATTTTTATGATTGCCACACTTTTCGTTTTCGGGCCTTTGGCGGCATTTTTTGAATATATCGTTTTTATCAGCATTATTTGTGCCAAAATGCTCATTTTATACGGCACAACCGATTATGTTTATATTTACACGCTTTCTGCCCTTACAATCATTCTTACGACATGGCTTTTCGTTCGGCACGAAGACAAATTCGAAAAAGGCGTTAATTTCGTATTCCTTTACATTCTTATGGCTTCACTTCTGGCAGGTCTTGCCTGTTCGATAGTCTCAGGTTTCATCAGCTATTTTACGCACAATCTTAATCAAAAAGACTGGAGTTTTGACAATTTTATCTTTGCTTTCAACGGAATGCAACTTGACGCACTCGCTTCGGCAATTTTCGGGCGTATTCCTGTGATTTTTTTGGACAGGGTAATCACCACTTTCGCAGGTTTCGGCATATTCAAACTGTACAATCATATAATCAATGGGGGAAAGTTCAAGCGTTAGTCTACGTCAAATAAAATATGAAAAAATACCTTTTCCTTCTTCTAATTTCAGCCCTTCTCACCTTCTCCTGCACGCAAAAGAATTCCGCTCCACAAAAGACAGACAATCAAAAAATCTATCATAATTCTCACATCAGCACTGAACAGGCACTTTTGTCACTTATCCAGGAAAACGCTGATCTCAAGAAAAAGCAGGACACGTTCTTCAACTATTTTCTCTGGCTCATTGCGACAATTGTTGTGGGTGCGGTTATCCTCATCCTTTTGAATGTGCGTGAAAGCCGGCAGAAAGACAAAATCATCTTGAGTTCCAAGCAATTTTTGCATCACTCGATTGAAGTTCAGGAAGCGGAACGAAAAAGGCTCAGCTATGAACTTCACGATTCCGTTGCGCAAAACCTGCGTTATGTAACACTTCTCGCGGAAAATCTAAAAGAAAAGGAAGAGGCTGCAAAAATCATCAGCATTCAGAACGAAAACATCGAGGCTATCCGAAAACTTTGCTACAACCTCACCCCGCCAGTCTTGAACGAGTCTTCTATGATTTCTAGCCTTGAATTCCTGGGAGAAAAGATTTTTGACAACGAAGGTGATGATTTTGAGTTCAGGATTGTCGCAGAAGATTCCGTTGATTTTTCAGTCTGGTCGGCAGAAAATAAGCTGCACATCTATCGCATCATTCAGGAAGCCTTGCAAAATATCCAGAAACACGCCCATGCAAGCGAAGTGACAGTTTTATTCAGGGATTGTCATTCCGAAAATGCTCCAAACACGAACGCCCATCTCAAAATCATTATCACAGATGACGGAATTGGAATGAGCAACAAACTTGTAAACGAAATAAACAACGGCTCTTTCAAATCTGCGCAAAACCTTCACTTTGGAATCAGGAACATAATCGAGCGGGTACAACTGCTTGGCGGCAAAATAAAATACAGTTCCGAGGAAAATTGCGGCACACAGATTAAGGTGGAAATATGAAGAAGACTTTCTACATCATTGACGACCACGAGATGCTCAGAACGGGCACATCTTCTTATATCACAAGCAATTCCGACTGGGAGTGTGCGGGCCTTTCTGCCACTCAGGGAGAAGCTCTTGATGATTTTGCCAGATTATCCCAGTCCGAGGAATTTCCATCAGTCATCATCTCTGACTTAAATTTTTACGGTGCGAATACAGGAATTAATTTTATTTCCGAAGTCCGCTCTCTCTACCCTGAGGCAAAAATTATCGTCTATACAATGTTTTTTGCAATGGGAATCGTTCAAAGAGCCGTCCAGAACGGAGCAAACGGATACATTTCAAAAAACGCAAGCTCGGCCGAACTTCTTTTGTGCATGGAAAAAGTGCTTTCGGGAGAGTCTTTCATTGAAAATGATTTGCGCAATAATTTCATAAAATACAACAAGATGACTGACGCGCTCACAAAACGTGAAAAAGAAATGATGAACCTGATTTTGGAACGCAACACAAACGAAGAAATTGCGAAGATTCTCGGAATCAAAAAGACTGCCGTCGAAAATTACGTCTCCAGAATCTACGAAAAAATTGATGTAAAAGACAGAACGGAACTTATTGAGCGTTTCGGCTAAAAAATTCACAATTTTGCTTGACAATTTTTTTTCAACACGCTATAAAAGAATCATCAAACGGCAATGAGGTCGCAGGAAGGCAATTCTTGCGACCTCTTCTGTTTTAAACTGACAAAGGCGTCGTGTTTTTCGGATTTGTGTACAGAGTCTGAAATCACGACGCTTTTTGTTTTAAGCCACACGGATTCGAAATTGCTACGCAATTTCATTTTTAGAGATATGATTTTCCGTAGAAAAATCGAATCCAAACGAGCACGATAACTAAAGTGCTCGGTGTGGCAATAAAAAAATAGGAGAAAAAAAATGGATTCAGTAACATCAATTTTTGGTGAAAATGTTTTTAACGAAACCGTGATGAAAGCCCGACTTCCAAAAGAGACTTTCAAGCAGCTCATGAAAACGATTGATGACGGCGAAAAGCTTGCACCAACCGTTGCAAATGTTGTCGCAAATGCGATGAAAGACTGGGCAATTGAAAAAGGTGCCACACATTTCACACACTGGTTCCAGCCGCTCACAGGCACAACAGCCGAAAAACACGATTCATTTATCACACCTTCAAGCGAAGGCAAAGTAATCATGGAATTTTCAGGAAAGGAACTTGTTCAGGGCGAGCCTGACGCATCTTCTTTCCCTTCTGGCGGAATCCGAGCCACATTCGAAGCACGCGGTTATACTGCATGGGATCCGACATCATACGCTTTCATTAAAGACGGCGTTCTCTGCATTCCAACAGCATTCTGTTCATACACTGGCGAAGCTCTGGACAAAAAGACTCCGCTCCTTCGCTCAATGGAAGCAATTTCAAAACAGGCAGTCCGTGTCCTTCATCTTTTCGGAAATACTGACGTAACTTCAGTAAAAACAACAGTCGGTCCTGAGCAGGAATATTTCCTTGTTGACAAAGCAGCCTGGGAAAAACGCGAGGACTTGATTTTTACCGGCCGAACTCTTTTTGGCGCAAAATCACCGAAAGGTCAGGAACTCGAAGACCACTACTTCGGTATGATTAAGCCACGGGTTCAGGCTTTCATGAAAGACTTGAACGAAGAACTCTGGAAGCTCGGAATCCTTGCTAAGACTGAGCACAACGAAGTTGCTCCTGCTCAGCACGAGCTTGCCCCGATTTTCTCTACAACAAACATCGCCTGTGACCACAACCAGCTCACAATGGAGATGATGAAAAAAATCGCGGCAAAGCATGGAATGGTATGTTTGCTTCACGAAAAGCCATTTGCTGGCGTAAACGGAAGCGGTAAACATAATAACTGGTCCATTTCCACTAACACTGGAAAGAACCTTCTTGATCCCGGTGCCACACCTGAAAGCAACGCACAATTTCTCCTATTCTTGTGCGCTGTAATCAAGGCTGTGGACGAGTATCAAGATTTGCTCAGAATCTCAGTCGCTTCGGCTGGAAACGACCATCGTCTTGGTGCAAACGAGGCACCTCCAGCGATTGTTTCTATGTTCTTGGGCGACGAGCTTTCTGAGATTCTTGAATGCCTTGAGGCCGGAAAACCTTATGGCAGCCATGAAAAAGAGAAGATGCAGATTGGAGTCACTGTCCTTCCTGATTTCAACAAGGACACGACCGACCGAAACCGCACTTCACCATTTGCATTCACAGGAAACAAATTTGAATTCCGTATGCTTGGTTCAAGCGAGTCAGTTGCCTGTGCAAACGTATTCCTGAACACAGCAGTTGCCGAGGAATTGAGTCAGTTTGCGGACGAACTTGAAAAATCAAGCGACTTCAAGGGTGACTTGCACAAGCTCATCCTCAAGACAATCAAAGAGCACAAAAGAATCATCTTCAACGGAAACGGCTACGATGATTCATGGGTAGTTGAAGCTGAGAAACGCGGACTTCTGAACCTCAAGAGCACACCGGAAGCCCTTCAGCACACTCTGGACGAAAAGAACGTCAAGCTCTTTGAAAAGCACGGAGTTTACTCAAAGGTTGAGATTACGAGCCGCAATGAGATTCACTACGAGAACTACTCAAAAATCATCAACATTGAGGCTTTGACAATGCTTGATATGGCGAAAAAGCTCTACCTTCCGGCCGGAGCAAAATATGCAAAATTCCTCGCCGACTCAGTTTCTGTCAAAAAGGCTCTTGGAGCTGAGGACTCTTACGAAGCAGATGTGCTCAAAAAAGTCAGCGCGCTCACAGGAAAAATCTACAGCGACGTTCAGAAACTTGAAAAAGCAGTGGACGGAGCCGCTAAAGTTTCTGATGCTGAAGAAAACGCCCTTTATTATAGAAGAGAAGTGTTCAGCGCAATGGGAACTTTGCGTGAGAGTGTAGACGAGCTTGAAGGATTCGTTCCTGCTTCTGAATGGCCTGTTCCAAGCTACGGCGAATTGCTCTACAGCGTAAAATAAAAACAAAACCACACAGGAATCACAACCTGTGTGGCGATAAAAAAAATACCACAGAGTTCGAATCGAATCTGTGGTATTTTTATTTTTAAAACGAATTATTCTTCGTCTGATTTTGCTTCTTCGGCCTGTTTTTCTGATTCTTCCAGACGATTAAGCTTGTTCACCATGTCAAAGCCATCTTTAATGCTGGTGTCCTCAACAAAAGTGAGTTTTGGAAATTTATAAATCGTAAGTTTTTTGGCAATTGAAGACTGAATAAAGCCAGCGGCTGAATTCAAGCCCTCAACACCCTTTTTAACCTGTGATTCATTGAGGAAGCTTGAGACATAAACTTTTGCATAAGCCAAGTCCTTCGCAACCTCAACACGGTTTATTGAAAGGAAAGTCGAGACACGAGGATCTTTGACTTTCTGGAGCATAATCAGTTTGGAGATTTCATCACGAATTTGCTCTCCAAGCTTTAACATTCTGAATTCACCCATTTTCTACTCCTCAGAAAGCTTTTCAGTGCCTTCTGTGGCAGCCTTAGCAGCAGCTTCTTTTTCTTTGGCAATTGAGTCGCCAAGTTTGCGGGCAATTTCAACATACTCGAAGACTTCGAATACGTCGCCTTCCTGAATATCCTGCCAGTTTTCAAGACCAATACCACACTCAAAGCCGTATGTGACTTCTTTTGCATCGTCCTTAAAGCGTTTGAGAGATGTGATTTTACCTGTATATTTAACGATTCCGTCACGGATAAGGTTAACAGAACTTGTTCGTTTAACAACACCTTCTGTAACATAACAACCAGCGATAACACCGACTTTTGGTACTTTGAATGTGTTGCGAACTTCCACCTGACCTGTGACTTCTTCTTTTGTATCAGGTTTAAGCATACCTTCCATTGCAAGAGTGATTTCCTCGACACACTTGTAAATGATGTTGTATTTTCGGATATCGACCTTTTCCTGCTCCGCAAGCAATTTTGCCTTTGGAGTCGGGCGGACATTGAATCCGATAAGGATTGCGTTTCCGTCAGCAGCAGCCAAAGTAACGTCTGATTCGTTGATTGCACCAGCAGAAGAATGAATTACATTCAAGCGGATTTCTGGAGTCGAGAGCTTTTCAAGGCTTGTTTTGAGAGCCTCGGCACTACCCTGCAAGTCCGCTTTGATGATGACTTTAAGCTCGTTAATTTCACTTGCCTGAATTGTTGAGACAAGGTTATCAAGATTAACTTTCTTGACAGCTTTTGCAGCCTCAAATCGTTTGAGTTCCTGTCGTTTTGCAGAAATCGCACGTGCATCCTTTTCGGTTTCTGTAACCTGGAATGGATCGCCTGCGTTCGGCATATCATCAAGACCAAGAACCTCAACCGGCATACTTGGCAAAGCTTCCAAAACCTTTTCGCCACGGTCATTGAACATAGCACGTACACGGCCTGAGTAAATGCCTGCGACAAAAGGATCACCGATTTTAAGAGTACCGCTCTGAACAACGACAGAAGCAACAACACCTCGTCCCTGATCGATTCGAGACTCAATGACTTTACCTTCTGCACGAGTATCATACTGGGCCTTAAGCTCAAGAATCTCGGCCTGCAAAAGAATTGCATCGAGAAGGTCATCGATTCCCTGACCTTTAAGAGCAGAAATCTTAACATACTGAGTGTCACCACCCCATTCTTCTGGAGTAAGCCCCTGATTTGAGAGCTGAGTCATGACGTTCTCAGGATTTGCGTCCGGTTTATCAATTTTGTTTACAGCAACGATAATTGGAACTTTTGCGTCCTTTGCATGGCTCAAAGCTTCCAATGTCTGAGGCATAACTCCGTCATCAGCCGCAACTACCAGAACTACGATATCTGTAATCTGAGCACCACGGGCACGCATCATTGTGAATGCTTCGTGACCCGGAGTATCCAGGAATGTGATTGTTCCCTTTTCTGTATGAACCTGATAAGCACCGATTTTCTGTGTGATACCACCGGCCTCACCAGCAACAACATTTGTCTTTCGGATTGCGTCCAAAGTCTTTGTCTTACCGTGGTCAACGTGACCCATGACTGTGACAATCGGCGGACGAACACGAAGGTTCTCTTCTTCACCAACATCATGCTCGATAACAGTCTCATCATAAAGAGAAACGAGATGAACTTCACAACCATATTCATCAGCAAGCAAAGTAGCAGTATCAGAATCGATTGACTGGTTGATTGTAACCATCATACCCATGCCCATGAGCTTAGCAATGATGTCACCTGCCTTAAGATTCATCTTTTTAGCAAGGTCAGACACAGAAATAGATTCCATAATGTCGATTGACTTTGGAACTACGCTTGCCTGAGTAACCTGCTTCTTCTTGTAAAGTTCTTCTTCGTCAAAAAGCTCTTCTTTATCTTTTCGCTGGCCATAGACCTGCTTTTTGCCTTTAAATTGTTTTTTTCCAGCCTGTGGAGCAGGGATTGGAGCCGGAGCAAAGCCACCGCGAGGAGCAAAGCCACCGCCATTCGGACGTGGACCGCCAAATCCCGGACGATTGCCGCCCTGACCACCGAATCCAGGTCGATTGCCAAATCCCGGACGTCCCTGACCGCCCTGACCATTATAGCCGCCACGGTTGAATCCGCCCTGACCGCCATTTCGGTTAAAGCCGCCAGTTCCACCGTTTCGGTTGAATCCGCCCTGACGATTATTGTCGCGCTCGCGATTCTGATAGCCCTCACGAGCCTGTGCACCTGTGAAACCACCGCTTCGGCCACCGTTCTGACCGTAGCCGCCACGATTACCATTGTAGCCGTTTCGGTCACGGTTGTAGCCGCCCTGTCGTTTGTCCGAAAGATTTCCGGCCTTTACGTTCGGGCGAGCAGAATTGAGTTCAAAAGATTTTGCAGGACGAGCAGCTTCTGTTTTAGCTGGTTCGACACGAGGCTTTTCCTGCTGTTCAGAAGGTTTTTGAGCAGGGGAAGGAGCCGGAGTCGGTTTTTTGACGACAACATGGACGCCATTTTTTGCCCGCTCTTCTGAGTTTGAGTCCGGTTTGCCCTCAGCACCAGCATTCGGTGAAGGATTCTTCTTTTTAATGACAATTTTCTTTTTTGTCGGTGCTGAAGAAGATTCGCTCTTTGAATTTTCTGATGCAGCCTCAGGCTTCTTTTTTCTTAAAACAAATTCTGGTTTTTTTTCAGCTTCTTCCGCCATATTTCTCTATAAACCTCTTATTCCTCGTCCTCTTCAAATTCGAATTCAACGCCGCACGATGGACAACGTGTCATGTCAAGCGTGATTTTTGCACCGCACTCTGGGCAGAAGTATTCTTCTTCCTCTTCGGCAGTATTTTCTTCTGATGGAGCAGCTTCAGAATTTTCTTCTTCCTCTTCTTCGACAAATTCTACCGTGTTATGAACGATCTTGCTTACTTCCTCAAGTTCTTCAGCTGAAACACCTTCAAGACCATTCAACTCACCATTTTCGTATGCAACGGCGAATTTCTCAATATCCTCATAGCCAGCGTCTTTGAGTTTGGCAGCGACTTCCTGATTGACTCCCGGAAGATCTGCGATAACAGAAATTTCTTCTGGCTCAACCTGTGCAGCAGGCGCATTATTGAACAATTCCTGAGCACGGCGGGTTGTAATCTCTGTAAGATCCATCTCTGCAGCCTGCTCTTCTGTCTTAACGTCAATGCTCCAGTCACACAATCGGTTTGCAAGACGAACATTCTGACCGTTTTTACCGATTGCAACAGAGAACTGCTCGTCATTAACGATTGCAAGTGCTGTCTTTTTCTCATCATCGAGGATAACTACACGGTTAACCTCTGCCGGAGAAAGCGCATTCTTAATAAATACGACAGGATCGTCTGAATAGCGAAGAACGTCAATCTTCTCACCTTCAAGCTCACGGATAACGTTCTGGATTCGCATACCCTTTGGACCTACACATGAACCAACCGGATCGACATCTTCTTTTGTAGTCGAAACAGCAATTTTTGTGCGGTAGCCTGCATCGCGGACAATTTTTTTGATTTCGACAGTTTTGTCCTGAATTTCAGGAACCTCAAGCTCAAGGATAGACTGAACGAATTTTGGATCTGAACGGCTCAAAACGAGCTGCAAGCCAGATGAAATTCTCTTCAAATCTACGATGAAAGCCTTGATTCGGTCATTTTTATTGTAAACTTCACGTGGAGACTGATATTTTTTTGGCAAAACACCTTCGACCTTTCCCAAGTCAACGTAGATATTGCCATTGTACTCACGCTGGAAATAACCGATGATGATTTCACCAACCTTGTCTTTGTATTCGTTATAAAGTTTGTCTTTGAATGACTCGTTCAAGCCTTTGTGTGTTTCCTGTTTACCTACAGACACTGCAGAACGATCAAATGTTTTTGGATCTACAACGATATCAATTTCATCGCCAAGCTCACACTCTGGAGAAAGCTTGAGTGCGTCTTCAAGCTCAATTTCTGTAACCGGGTCATACACGCCGTCAACGATTGTTTTTCGAGAAGCGACGGTAACATCTGACATATCATCAGCGAAAGTAACGATACAGTTATCAGCAGTACCAAAAGTACGCTTGTAAGCTGCACGCAAAGTGTTCTCAATAGTCTGTTTGACTGAATCCAATGAAAAACCTTTTTCTTGAGTCAGTTCACGGATTGCATCTGCCATCTCTGACATATCGAGCCTCCTACTACAAATGAATAAATTTTGCTTTTGCTATATTATCAAAAGAAATGACCTTTGATTCCAAAGAGCCGTCTTCTTTTGTTTCTTCCAATGTAAGTGATTTTGTATCAGCTGCCTTTAATACACCGCCGACCCAATCCGTAACAGTTTTGTCGTAAACACGAATTTCTCGTCCGACAAAAAGCGGGAACTCAGCAGCATTACGAATATTGCGCTCCATGCCAGGAGAAGTAAGTTCCATATATGTGTTGTCGGTTCCGAGCATTTCTTCGAGAGCCGGAAGCAAGACTTTATGCACTCGCGAACAGTCATTCACACCGATATTTACGCTTGAATCAGCACCAGTAATCGTTGCAAGAATCTGAGTGACTCCGTTCTGAGGGGAAATCTTAAGCTCAACAAGATGGAAACCAAGCTCACTCACGATTTTTTCACATTCTGTATAATGAGGATAAGAATCCAACGCGATATAATCCATGAGTGCCTCCTTGCACGAACCTGTAAACCTAAATAAAAATGGACTCGTTTTTGCGAGTCCATTAAAATATTTCTATTAAAATGTTAGAATTATTCTAACGCCAAAAGTAAATCTTGTCAACTGTCAGATTTATTTTCCGACTTCTTCAGTCTGACCAAATTCACAAATCGCATCATTTATAGTTGCATGTTCAAGAATTTCAAGATTCTTATGCACTTTTCTGTAAACACGGATTTCCCCCTTTCCAGTTCCACCAAGAACTTTCAAAAGGCAGCGTTTTCCTTGAGGCATTTCGTAGTCACGGACGAACATTTCCTTTCCGTTACAGTAGATGTCAATATCAATAACGTATTTTCCTTTATGAATGCTCACGCTCCAATGTACACGCTCCCCCTCGAGATTGTCACTGATTTGAGAGCAATCATGAATTATCACGTCTTTTTTGAAGATTTTACGATTCTCAACGCAATATGTTTCGCCTTCTAGCTCAACAATTGAACACAATTTCCCGCTAAATTCACCTTCAAGGGCAAAACAAGAATTAAGCATCTGCCGGCCAGAAATTATGCTTGTAATATTTGAAGAAGAAATATGGAAATATGGGGAATTTAATCGCCCGCCCCAGCTTTTATCAATATAACCGTTTGAAGATTTTGGAAGAACAACAAATTCCTGATTATCCACATGAAGTGAACCTGAGAACAAAGTTTTTAAGCCGATTGGAATCCACACATAATTTTTGCGGTTATATAACGGAGGATTTTCGATAGCCCGTTCAAATTTCAAATCCCAGTCCATAGAGCCAGCGTTACAAAGAAGCTCCGGTTTGACACGCAAATCCTGTGCAGTAACAAGTATTGAACCAGAAAGGCCTTTCGAGCTGAACAGACAATCCCCGACCTTGAAATTTTCAGTATTTTTTACATAAGCGAATTGAGAAGAAGCATAAAACTTATTCATCTGCTTGCCATCTTCACCATAGATTCCTGCTTTTACAAGTACATAAGACGGCTTGACGTCAATCTCATCATTGGCATGTGCAGCAGATTCTGTTCCAGCAAGGGCATATTGCAAGTCAGCTTCAGATATGGCGAGCCTTGACTTTTGGCTGATTACAGCGACTTTGGGAGAAATAGCAGGATTTACGATGTATAATTCAATAAAAAATTTTCTCTCGCGGCCAGTCAGTTTGCTCATAGCCGTAAAGACATAACGCCATCGTTCAAAGCCTTCCTGCCGTAATTTTCCACGGAGTATATATTGGTCGAAATGCTTATTAATTTTTGACTTTGCCATATTCTGCCCACCATCATCAGTTTAATATGATTTTAAACTGATTATCTTCTTTCATTCTCGACAATTTAAATAATGAACTTTAGCAGGCAGCCGAAATCTTTTCATTTATTTATCGGAGAAATTTATTGAGTGTTGTGTCAATATCTTCCTTTTCAAGTGGAAAATTTTCATCAAGATAAGAAAGACACTCCATGCCGGCTGTCTGAACATGCTCAAACCAGATTCGATAAAGTTCAGGCTCCAAATCCTCGCTTGGAAGTGGTGCGCCCTGAATATCAGAAACTAACTGACGCATCATTTTTATACATTTTTCAAACTTCTCATTTTTCATTTTATGCTCCTCACTCTTAGTTATAATTATCTTAATCTTCACTTAAAATTATAGCAACAATGTAATGATTTTTCCACCAAAATCGTTTTCAGAAATCATTTTTTTGCCACAAATAATGGATTTTTTCTTTAAATTTTTCAATTTTTCATCGGAAAGACCAGAATAAAGCCTTTTAAATGCATTTTTTAGGTCTGAAGCCGATGTATTCAAGATACCAAGAATTTTTCGTTCACGGTCTTCGTCCGTTATTCCGTAGAGCAGCCTTGTAAGCGCAGAAGAACCACGGCCTTTCGGAGACTGAGGCTGAATGAAATGACTGTAGCAGCCCATTACGGCACAAGTCACATCCTCGTCAGAAAAATCATAGTCACAGGCTTCTTTTATACAGTTCTCAAAGACATCGCAGGAATCGAAAGCCGCAGGATCCCTGTAAGTCGCAAAAGCCAAAAGACCCGACATCGGTTCGGCATTGCAGAAAGCTCCGTAAGCACCGCCAATAGTGCGGATCTTTTCCCAGAGAAGATTATTAGAAAGCCAGTGAGTGCAAACTTCCTCGGTATAGCTGTTCTTGTCCTCATAACGGGAAGCAGGAATACATTCAGCCGCGTATCCGACCTGTGAAGAAGTGACAAAAGCCTCGGCATTTGAGACTTTGCCTTCTGTTCCGTCGATTTCTGTGAGCGCGAAGAAATCAGAGTCCTCGCATTTATTTGGATTTTGCGGAGCACGAAGCTTGAGATTACTAGCAAAATCCGGCAAAACCTGAGCAAGTTTTTTGAATGCAGATTCTTCTGCCGTAGCATGAATGATTGCACCGCCCTCTTTGACCAGCTGGAAAATACGTCTGAATTCTTTTACTGTCGCAGAAACCGGTGAATCGGCAAGTTTTTTTAATGTGAGGTACTGAGAAATACCGTTCCAGATTTCATCCACAGCGGTCTTACGAGAATTTTTGCAAAGGATTCTGGTTGAGACAAATACATGACCGTCAGGAATAACAGAAGCCTCAAAATCATTCCGGCTCTCATTAAGAATATCCTGGATTCGCTTTTCGTCAGAAAAATCCGTCTCGGAAATGCAGCCTTTAAGCAAATTCAGGGCATTTTCAGTCTGCTCCTCAAGCATGGACATTCTGAAAATCACCCAGTCACGTTTTATCCAATTGTATTTTTCGGAAAGTTTTCTGGCATTCGCTGTGTCCGGGCCTTCCATTGTAAGAAGATTCACTCCGATTCCGCCAGTATGAAGGGCTGTTTCTTCCGCACTTCTCGCCCAGTCAAGCTTTCCCCAGCCACATTCCGTCACGCAGTCAGCAAAAGCCGGCAAAAGAGGATAATCAGAAGGAGAAAGAACATCAGCAGGGAAGCCGACATCGAAGTAAATAATTCCGTTCGTATTCTCAATATTTTTAAGGAATGGAATTTCAGAACCGTCACAACCAGGCAAAGATTCTACCACAATATTAGAGCGGTTCATCATCGGTTTTCCGTCAGTGATAAAATCTTCCGGGCGCAAATGAGGCAGGCACGAGGCATCATCCTCAATCTGCTGGAACGCATGAAGAGCTTCGGTCTCGTCTTTAACCTGCTGCACAGATTTATGCTTTAAAAGCTCGGAGACTCGTTCTTTTTCGGCAGCTTCACGTTTTTCGACATAATTTTTTGACGGAGTTACCACAACAAGAGAGCGGGCTTTGTTTTCAAGAAGGAGATTTCTTAACAAATCAGGAATATAAGATGGCTCTGTCTCGATTTTTTTGCGAATCTGCTCAAGATGCGAGCGCAGGCGAATCTGATTTTCAAGCCCCTCACCATAAAGCCAGCCATAAATCGGGCGTGCCATCAAGGAAATTGCAAAAGGTCCGTGACCGCGTTTAATCTCACGGTGAGAAAATTCCAAAGTCGTAAGAGTCGCCTCAATATCCTTTTGGGAAATACCGTTCTCCAAAAGATTTTTCAGCGTATCGATGACAAGGCTCTCAACCTTCTTCTCGTTGCCCTTTTTGACTCCCCGAAGCCCGATTGTCAAAATCGTTGAATAGATTGAACCGAAAAGTCCGTTCTGCGGCGCGAGATCCTCGCCAAGCCCGCTTTCGATCAAAGCTTTTTGAAGAGGAGATCCGTCATGATTGCATAAAATTCCTGTGAGCACAACTTTTTCGGTTGCAGAAAGTGCGTTTTCACAACGCCCCACACGCCAATTCACAAGGACAGTATTGCTTTCTTCACCGTCTCCGCTTGGACCTTCCGCATACAATTCAATCGGATTGCTAATTTTTTGGGGCGCAACAAGCTTGATAAAATCGTCGATACGCTTTTTTCGCGCAGATTCCGAAACATCAATGTCCGGAAATTTTTTTTCGAGCCGTGTAAGAAAATTCTCCTGCAAGAAATCAAGCTGCTCCACAGTCGGAATATTTCCGTTCAAAAAGACAAAGCAGTTGTCCGGGCGATACCATGTCTTGTGGAAATTCAAGAATTCCTCATAAGTTACAGAAGGGATTTCCAGAGGATCACCACCAGAATCTTTTTCATAAATAGTGCCTCTCAGCAAGCTTGAAAGAGAAATGTCAGCTGCCACGGACTCAAAAGAAGAATAACTTCCCTTCATCTCATTGTAAACGACACCCTGGATCGAAGGATTTCCGTTTTCATCAATTTCAAGCCGATGCGCTTCCTGCATGAAAATTTCTTTGTTGAGCCGCGGGAAGAAAACAGCGTCACCGTAAACAGACATGAGATTAAAATAATCAGCCTTTGCAATCGAACTTGCCGGATAAACAGTTTTGTCAGAATAAGTCATTGCATTGAGGTAAGTTTTTACGCTCTGATTTGACATGATGACAAAAGGATCTTTGAGCGGATATTTTTCGGAACCACAAAGAACCGAATGTTCGATTATATGGGCAAGCCCGTTTGCCTTGGTGTTGGGCGTACGGAATGCAAAAGCAAAAAGATTTTCCGGATCATCATTTAAAAGATGAAAAACTTCAAGCCCGGTCTTTGTGTGGCGCAGATGGAATGCCGTGGAATGATAATCAGGAAGCTCAAAAACATTTAAAACGATAAAAGATTTATAAGAATCACCTTTTTTCAGAAGCTCAGACATAAAGTTCATCATCCCTGCCTTTTATATACAAATTTCCTTCTTCATAAGCACGCCTAAGCGTAGAAAAGAATTGCGAAGTGGCCTTCTCACAGTCACTTTTTCGCATCGGATATAAGAATTTCTCTGTTTCAAGAATTGATTTTCTTCGGTTCTCAGATACGTTGTCCAGGATTTTAGCACGAAAATCTTCTGCCTTTGATGCGATGAGATACGCGATTTCTTCCTCATCCATGTCACGCAATTTGTCCTGAATAAAACGGTCGTCAGCGTTGATAATATCTTCGGTCGTAAAGAGCCGTTCGCGCAAATCCTCACCAAGCTCGGAATCAGCTTCTGCAAGATTCGCGAGGATTCCTTCTTCGGCTTCTGGTGACATCCGTTTGAGGATTTGAGCCAGAATATTCTTGCCGTCGATTGAATCAGATTTTGATGTCGCAAGATGATTCATTTTTTCTTGCAAGGCCTTGTCCACGCGCTGAACAATCTCAGGAGAAATTTTTGTGAGTTTCGCGAGCCTCATCACGACATCTTTTTTGTCCTCCGTCTCCATACCATTGATAACCTGAGCAGAGACTTTTGGATTCAAATAAGAAAGAACCAAAGCTTTTACCGCGTTTGACTCATCTTTTAATAGAAATGACACACGCTCACTGTCTGCCTCAGCAAGATATTCAAAAGGCTTGCCAGAGATTTGAGTCGCAGTCTTTTCAAGGATAACGTCTGCTTTGTGTGTACCGAAAGCCTTTTCCAGAATTGTGCGGGCTGTGTCGATTCCACCCTCTTCACGGGCCTGCTTTACCAAGCCCTGGAATTCTTCAAGGATTTCTTTTGCTTCATCCGGCTCCACGTAACGGATTGATGCGATCTCAGGAATAATTTTCTCTGTCTGCTCCTCAGTAAGATGCGGAAGGATTTTTGCCGCTTCATCCACACCAATCAGCATGAGGAATTTTGCTACACGGCGGTAAATATTTTCTTTGCCGTCCTTTTCACGTGGCTGCTCAGGAACCTTGATCAATCCGCCGGAAGTAAGAGCTTTGGCGGCTATGCGGGCAGATTCATTTCCTTGAAAATCTTTGTCACTCAAATGAGGGAAAAAGCGCTTGTCAAAGATTTCATTCATAGATTTATGCTGGCCGCTCTCAGCTGGCTTTTTATTCTCAGAAGAAGAAGAAGAGGATTTATATCCACTTTGTTTTTCATTTTCTTTTTTTTGTGATGAAATTTTCTCAAAAATTGGAGTAAAGACTTTTTTCTCGGAATTATTTTCGGAAGATTCAGATTTTGCCGTGGTTTTATAGGCATTGATTCCAAAATTACTAAGATTCATAAAATGATTATAACATCTTTCGATACAAATTAGAATAAAAAATAATAAAAATTAACACACAAAAGAATCTGGGCAATCAATAAAATCAAAAAGACACAAAAAAACCCGCCGAAAAATCAGCGGGCATTCACAGAAAGACTGTGCTATCAACGACTACCAGTCATCGTTCATGTCGTCTTCGTCGCGGTTCTCAAGATCATAAAGATCTGTTACAGCACGAAGGTCATCGAGGTACATATAGTATGTGCCGCGAGCGAGCATTGGGTTACAGTCAACACGGAAACCAACAATGCGAAGACCTGGTTTTACACCATGATATGCAGAAGACTGGATAATTCCATGCTCTCCATCCGGAGTTGGTGGAACTGCTACAGACATCTTTTTCCAACCTGAGAAACCAAGTGAACCAAGGTAAAGCTCGAAGTTGTTACCATTGTAGTCCTGAACGAGGACATACATCTCATGATTCATGTTTCGGCCAGCAACCCACAAAGAAATTGTCTTTGTAACACCCTCGATTGGGATTGGGCGAGCTGATTTGATAAAGAATGAGTTTACGCCACGATGGAAGAACTCAACTTTGATACCGAGAACTTTTGAGTCCTCAGCCTCTTCTTCGCCTTTGAGCGGCTCTTTTGCAAGAGGGTTTCCTTCAAAAAGACGAGCATTAATTACACCGTTATCCGGAGAAATATGAGCGTTCCAGCTGCCTTCCAACTCATAGCGGTCAACTGATACCTCACGGAGAGCCTGACGAGCAGAATCATTACCCATTACTGTTGGATCTGGTGAAGCAAGGCTCTCATTGTCGTTCTGACGATTGTTATCCTGTGCAAAAACTGCTGCAGAAAGTGCCAATGCGATGGCTACTGTAAGTAACTTTTTCATTATTTAGCTTCTCCTTGTGATGATGTGCTTGAGCTTCCGCTTGAGTCAGAATCACCGAAATCAACGTTCTTGAGCTCATATCCGTCGAATACATTGCTCAAAGCATTTGTAGAGAACTTGAGCTGATCGAAGAAGATATTGAAATCATCAACATACTCATCTGGATCTGTGCGTACTCGGAAGCCGACAAATGACATAGTTGTAGGACCTGAGCGCAAGCGTGAATGCTGTCGAACATGAGAAGGGATTGGAACGATTACATTTCGCCATCCGTTGAAAGCAAGGTTGCCGGCAGGGAGTGTATAAACACGACCGTCTGCATCGCGGATCAAAATATCAATGAAATAAAGATAGTTTGCTCCCCAAACCCAGAAATCAACCTGAGTAACTGTACCAACGAAAGGAATCTCATATGGTTTTCCTTCGTTCTCCGGGTAAACCTCAAACCAGTTCTCACCCTTGCGAAGATAGCTTGTTTTGACACCGAGGACTTTTGGCTGATCACCTTCTTTGTTGAACAATTTGAGTGAGTTCGGCTGACCATCGAAATAGTCAAGCTTTGGGAACCCCTTTTCTTTATCAATGTAGTGGCTCGCCTGAACTGCCCATGTCCAGTTGTGAGACTCAGTGCTGTTGACCGATTTTCCAGGTACCTGATAATCTTGAGAACCTACGTTATCAAAATTATCAATGATTCTTGTTTCTACGGCCTTTGAGCTAGGTTGTGCAACTGCCGGAACTGTCAAGGCAAGCATGAATGCAAAACCAGTAAAGACTACTACGCCCTTTTTCATTCAAAAACTCCTTTTTATTTATTCGTGCGTTCTTTTGTGAAAGACACCTATATCTTGAATATCGGCATAACTTTCGAAAACCCACACAAAATCATTTGTAATTATATTTCTAACACACATCTTTGTCAAACAATTTGAAAGACTATTTTTAATTTTTTCTATTTCTAAAACTCTTTATATAGAAAAAAATATTTTTTAGACAAAAGCGTCATGTTCTTGATTTTCTCGCGTTTTAAACATATTATATGCCATACAGTTTGTAATAAATCCATTGGATTTTAGGAGTTTTTATGACTAGCTACAAAGAACTTGGCTTGGTGAACACAAAAGATATGTTCGCAAAAGCAATGAAAGGCGGATATGCTATCCCAGCATTCAATTTCAACAACATGGAGCAGATGCAGGCTATCATCATGGCTTGTGTTGAGGTTAAATCACCTGTAATCTTGCAGGTTTCAAAAGGCGCTCGCGCTTATGCAAACGCTAACATTCTTCGCAACATGGCTCGCGGTGCTGTTGAGTACGCTCATGAGCTTGGATGCGATATTCCAATCGCTCTTCACCTTGATCACGGCCCTAACTTTGAAGTTGCTAAAGACTGTATCGACAACGGTTTCTCTTCAGTAATGATCGACGGTTCAGCACTTCCTTACGATGAGAACGTAGCTCTTACAAAGAAAGTTGTAGAATATGCTCACGCTCACGACGTAACAGTCGAGGCAGAGCTTGGCGTTCTCGGTGGCGTTGAGGATGACGTTTCTGCAGAAGAGTCAAAATATACAAAACCAGAGGAAGTTATCGACTTCACTTCAAAAACAGGTTGTGACTCACTCGCAATCTCTATCGGAACTTCACACGGACGATGCAAATTCACTCCAGAGCAGTGTACACGCACTCCGGACGGCGTTCTTATTCCGCCACCATTGGCATTCGATGTTCTCGAAGCAATCGAGAAGAAGCTTCCAGGATTCCCAATCGTACTCCACGGCTCTTCTTCAGTTCCAGTAGAATACGTAAAAATCATCGAGCAGTACGGCGGAAAAATCCCTGACTCAGTAGGTATCCCAGAAGAGCAGCTCCGTAAGGCAGCTAAATCTGCAGTATGCAAAATCAACATCGACTCAGACGGACGCTTGGCTATGACAGCAGCTATCCGCCGCCACTTTGTTGAGCACCCAGGCGACTTCGACCCACGCCAGTACCTCACACCAGCTCGCGAAGAGCTCAAAAAGATGTACATGCACAAGTGTGTTGACGTTCTTGGTTCTGCAGGACACGCTTTGGACTAGTCTTTAATTGAGACAAAAAAATTCCTCGGTTTGCGAGATTTTAAATGCAAGCCGGGGGATTTGGTTTTATACCTAGATGAACAATCCCGCCTAACTAAATGATTCAAACATTCTAATTAAGTTGACAGCACAATCTAGCTAGATTACACTCCTTGATATGGGGAATATCGTTTCCTAAAACATACGGTATACGTTCCGCACACAGCGTAGCAACAATCCCCTTCTTACAGCGAATCGTTTCAGGAGTGTATATGCCGAGGAAAAAGCCAAGTATACTATCTATTGAAGAGCCAAAAACAAAGGTAGATGTCACGCTAAAACACAGCAATCTTTCAAGCGATAAATCAGAGAAAGTTTTGTACGGCTCCATCAACTATAAAAAAGTGACCGTACGGCAAATCCTTGCGGAAATGGAATATAACAACAGCACGAACCTGAGCAAAGAACTAATGTTCTATGTCGCCGAGGAACTGAGCAACAGGATGATGAACAAGCTCAGACAAGGCCGGGCTGTGGAGCTTTTGGATTTCGGAACAATCTACCCCACGCTCAAAGGCAAAATCAAGGCGGGCGACACAGCTTCAAAAATCAAGGAGCATCTGGACATTGGTTTTACGCCGTCAAAAGAGGCAAAAGCAGCCCTCAAAAACCTCGTCGTGGGGAATATAAAGCAAGTACGCCCCCAGCACGCAATTTATTCCGTCATCGACATAATGGACGAGGAACAGCAAGAGAACACGCTCAAAATCGGAAAAATCGGCAGGATAACAGGCAAGGCATTAAAGCTTGGCGGCCATGAATCCGGCCTGTACGCGGCCAAAGCCGAAAAAAAATGGGCAGGCCAGCCCCCGAACAAAGAAAGCTGGATTCGCTTAGAGCATGTATTCACGAATCTCCCGTCAAAGCTAGAATTTTTTGTGGAAGGCCTGAATCCTGGCACATATATCCTAATAGTCCAGACAAGCCTGAGCGCGGGCGGGAAAGTGCTCAAAGAAAGCGTAATCGTCACCAGCGATGTCGTAACCGTGGAGGAATGATAAAAGTTACCTAAACTCCCATTCGGTTATATTCCGCTTGGATACGGTAAAAGAGCGAACAATGAGCTAAACCAGTTTTTTATTCCATCCGTGTCGCCAGATTCAACGGCATCATCAAGAATATCGATATTGAACGGAGCAGGCTTGTCCTCCACATTAAGGTAAGACGGAGCGAGTGCATTCAAAAATCCGTATTTCACTTCTGCGTTCGGAAAGCCGAGTGTATACGACATCTGTTTTGGATTGAAGCCAGTTATAGTAAGATAGCCGCTCTGGTAAAAAAGAGGGATCGGATCAGTGTTTTCCGGGCGGTAATCCTTCAAGCGATCTTCGGTTGCCCTTATATTTTCCAAAAAATGACGAGGATTGAATTGAATATCGAAAAGTTTTTTTATCAGGAAACTTGGAGTCCCGGTCGAAAACCAATAATTCCCGAATTTATTATTCGAAAATGCACTCAAAAGACTGAAAGAATTGTAAATATCCGTAAGATTTTCACTAAAATGATAACCATCATAACGCATTTTAAGTTCAGAAAGACATTCTTGATACGACATCTTCCATTTTGAAGCCAGAGATTCTATTTCAGGTGCAAAAGTCGATTCAAGCTCCGACTGAGTGATTCCACAGATTGCCTCATAGCTCGAATCAATAGAAATATCCCGAAGTTGGTTCAAGTCGCTGAAAATACTTACTTTGCTGAATTTTGTTACTCCAGTAAAAAGAACGAACCGCAAATGTGCGTCCTGTTTTTTCAGAAGACCGAAAAGACCTTTAAAAATTGCCCTGTTTTTTTCGTCTAAATCTGAATTTATTGTTTCCAAAAGGGATTTGTCATATTCATCAACAAGGACGACGACTTTCTGCCCAGTTTTCTTTTCCGCATTCAAGATTACCGCAGAAAAACGCTCCTCAATATCATAAGAACTCTATTCGTCGCCATAAATCGCTTCCCATTGTTCCAAGTGGTCGATTATGACTTTTGTGAGCGCATCTTCTTTCGTGTAATTTTTGCCATTAAAATCAAAATGGAGTACAGGACAAGGCTTCCAAGCCTGAGGATTGCCCTTTTCAAGCTCAGAAATAGCAAGCCCTTCGAACAAGTCCTTTTTGCCCTCAAAATACGCTTTGAGAGTAGAAATAAGAAAGCTCTTTCCGAAACGGCGCGGGCGAGAAAGAAAATAAACCATTCCGCTGTGGACGAGATTGTAAATATCCTCTGTTTTATCAACGTAAAGATATTTTTCTGTCCTGATAGTCTCAAAACTCTGAATGCCAATCGGCAGTTTGCGAGAAAAATCCATGTCTTTATATTATCATAAGAAGATAGGTTTTGAAAGAGAATAGCGCGGCGATTCTTGCGTGATAAAAATACATAAAAGGCGCTATGAGAAGATGCCCGACGGAACGGTGAAGGATATCGAGGATGAGATTCCGTTTGATGTGCCGGAGGGGTGGGCGTGGTGTAGATTGGGCGAAATTTGCGATTTAAAAGCTGGAAAATCTATTTCTGCGACAGATATTTTTTCTGATAATTCTGATGCTAAATATTTATGCTATGGCGGAAATGGAATTCGAGGGTATGTAAAAACTTATAATCGTGACGGCGACTATGTTTTGATCGGAAGACAAGGTGCTTTATGTGGAAATATAAACTATGCTTTCGGAAAATTTTATGCAACAGAACATGCTGTTGTGGTAGAAAATCGTATAGATATAGATATTGGGTGTCTTGGTCTTTTTTTAGAGACACTAAACCTAAATCAATATGCGACATCAACAGCACAACCAGGGCTTTCGGTAAAAACTATAAGTGAAGTTTTTTTCCCTCTTCCTCCATTAAACGAACAATGTAGAATTGTTGAGAGAATTAAGCGATTATTCAATTTAATCGATTCTCTTGAAAAAGATAGAACAGACTTGCAAATTGCAGTCAAACAAGCCAAATCCAAAATCTTAGACCTCGCTATCCATGGTAAACTTGTCCCTCAGAATCCGTCAGATGAACCTGCATCCGTGCTTCTTGAAAAACTCCGTGCAGAAAAAGAGGCCAAAATCAAATCAGGTGAACTCAAACGAGACAAGAACGACAGCTATATTTACAAATCCACTACTGATAATTGCCATTGCGAGAAGTTCGCTGATGGAACAGTGAGGGACATAGAAGATGAGATTCCGTTTGATATTCCTGAAAGCTGGGCTTGGACAAAAATAAGATGTATTTCTTCTGAAATCCTTTATGGTGTCAGTGAATCTGCAAAAGAAACTGAAAAATATAAACTATTGAGAATTACAGATATTCAAGATGATAAAGTTAATTGGGATTCCGTTCCGTTCACAGATTATCCAGAAGAAAAGGTAACTAATTATATTCTAAAGAATGGTGATATAGTCTTTGCAAGAACCGGTGCTACAGTTGGAAAATCTTATCTTATCGAGAATCTAACTGTTAAATCCATTTATGCGTCTTATTTAATACGAATCAGGACATCACAAGTGCTGAACCAAAAATATATTAAATATTACTTTGGAAGCCAAACTTATTGGAATCAGATAACCGATAAATCATCAGGAATCGGACAGCCAAATGTAAATGGAACTTCATTAGCAAATCTTTATATTCCTCTCCCCCCATTAGCCGAACAGAAACGCATAGTCGAAAAAATCGAAAATGCGTTTGCTAAATTAGCTTTTATTGCTGAACAGTTGGTTTAAATTACCAAGTTACGATTGTATCAACAATGTCCTGCTGTTCGCTGGCTGTTTTTCTGAGGTAAATGCGGGTTGTTTCAATGCTTTCATGCCCCATTAAATCAGCCAGAAGAGCAATGTCATTGTACTTTTCAAGGAAGTTCTTCGCGTAACGATGCCTGAAAGAATGGGGATAAACGACCTTTTCGCTTATTCCGTACTTTCGGGCATAATTTTTAAGCTGCTGTGCGATTCCTCTGGTTGTGATTCTTTCTCCAAATCGATTCAAAAAAAGATAGCCATAAGTCCTGCCGATAGATTCAAGCCACAAAAGTGCTTCTTCTTTCAATATCTTTGGGATATACAAGCGGCGAAGTTTTCCGCCTTTGCAATACAAATCGAAATACCCAGCTTTTACATGCTCAACTTTTATCTGGATAAGCTCACTCACGCGGGCACCAGTTGCGGCAAGGAACCAGACAACGAAATACCATTCCTGATTACCGTCAGCTTTGAGCTTGGTCTTCAAAAACTGGTAATCGGCATTACTGATAACATTTTCCAAAAAGTTCTTCTGCTGAACTTTTACAAATTTAAGCTGAAGTCTTTCTTGCCCGATAAAAGCAAGGTACTTGTTGATTCCCTGAATCCGCAGGTTCACGGTCTTTGGCTTATAATATTCGAGCAAATAGCCTTTATAAGCCAAGAGATTTTCTTTGCTGAAGGTTTCGTAGTTCTCGGTGAAATACTTTACCGTCCACAAATAAGATGCAAGAGTATTCTTCGAAAGATTTGTCCTTTTCAAATACTCTTCAAAAGTTTCGTCATTTTCCATAACGACCTCCAATGAGTTGAATTTGCGTTTCCGCTTATTGGAATCATTACAGATTTTGTGTCTAATTTTGCCATTATGAGAAGTTCGCTTATGGAACAGAAGCAGCAATTGAAATTCCTTATGACTTGCCTGATTCGTGGGCTTGGTGTCATTTTGGAGACATTGCGGATATAATAAACGGAAAAAATCAGTCTAAGGTTGTAGATGAAGATGGTATTTATCCAATTTATGGAAGCGGTGGAATTATGGGCAGAGCTAATGATTATATTTGCCCTGAGAATTGCACAATAATCGGGAGAAAAGGCTCCATTAACAATCCGATTTATGTAAATGAAAAGTTCTGGAATGTAGATACGGCCTTTGGTCTTGCACCAAGTTCAGGCGTTCTTCCGAAATACCTATTTTATTTTTGCAAGTCGTTTGATTTTACTACATTGGATAGCAGTACAACACTTCCAAGTTTAACAAAAACAAATATTCAACAGATTTTATTTCCGTTACCACCCTTTTTAGAGCAGCAACGGATTTTAACAAAGATAGATACAATTTTTGCCCAATTAGATGAGATTGCTTTGAATCTGGTCTAATACCGTAAATAATTCTTCGATTTTTGAAACAATTCTTTGTTGCTCAGAAATTGGCGGAACTGCTACATACGACTCTGACATTTCTTGTAAGTAGAAACCTTGTTGAGCCGTACCTGTAGCATGTTCAACCACATAATTCTGATAAAAAGAACTGTCAAAAAAGTATTTTAGATACTTATTTTCAATTTGAGTATTCAAAACTGAAACACTTCGCTGAAAACAAATATTAAGATTCCCGTCATAAATGCAACTTCGCCCTAAAGTTCCGACAGAAGTGAAGAAAATGTCTCCTTTTTTTGCTTTTGTGCGTTGATTCTCAGTTTCAAACACTTCCTTTGTTAAATATCTTACATTTTCTAAATCTTCAACAGTATCATGATTAATATTTCTTGATGATGCCATTATATAATTGGTCTTTTCTTCTATACCTTTTGGCGGATTATGGTCACCGTCCACAAGTTTCGTACAGATTTGTCCAAGCTTAGACCATTGCCAGCTTTCAGGGATTTCAAAAGGTATTTCATCTTCAATACAAACTGCATCTTTACCCTTGAACTTCTCATAATGGCAATTATCAGTAGTGGATTTGTAAATATAGCTGTCGTTCTTGTCTCGTTTTAGCTCTCCAGCTTTTATTTTTATTTCTTTTTCTGCACGGAGTTTTTCAAGCAAAACAGAGGCAGGTTCATCTGATGAATCTTGTTCTACAAGTTTACCGTGAATCGCGAGGTCGAGGATTTTGGATTTGGCTTGTTTGATGGCTACCTGCAAGTTCTGCTTTTCGCTCTCCAAAGAATCTATCAAAGTAAATATTCTTTCGATTTCTGCAACAATCTTGCCCTGCTCATTTAATGGTGGAAGAGGAAAAAGTGCAGAAAGCAAATCATTTGCAGATAAAGAGGTTATTCCTATTCCTTTTCCACCAAGAAGTCCTTGTTCTTTATAGAACATTAGTAGATAAAGATAAAGTCTATTTTTTATTCCATTACTTTTAGGTCTTAATCTCGAAACATGATTTTGATAGCAAATGTCTTCATCATAATTCCAAATGGCGGCTCTACCGACATCTCCACCATTACAAAGAACCAAATCTCCTTTTTTGATTGTACACTTTTCTAATTCTTCATCTGTAAAATACATTTCTCGAACTTCTGTAAAATCAAACGAATCCCAATATAAATTTGAAGTTGTTATATATTTTCGCAATGTACCTTTGTCATTTGATTTTTTTAGAGCTTTTCCTGTTGTGTGAAAGAAGATTTCGCCTAATCTTACCCACGCCCATCCCTCCGGCAGTTCAAACGGAATCTCATCCTCGATATCCTTCACCGTTCCGTCGGGCATCTTCTCATAGCGCCTTTTATCATCGCCAACAAAGATATAAGAGTCGTTTTTATCAGCTTTCAATTCTCCATTTTCAATTTTCAATTTTTTTTCTTCACGGATTCTTTCAAGCAGTTTTGATGCAGGCTCATCATCTGGATTCTGAGGAACTAATTTTCCATGTATTGCGAGGTCTAGTATTTTTTGTTTCAGGGCTTTTGTGTTCATTTAATTATCCTCTGCATCTGTATCAGTAAATTTTTCTTCTATACCTGGTAGTTGCACTAATTCTTGTAGTTTCTTCTGAAGAATTTCCTTATTTGGAAGTTTTAACTGATACTGTGCAACCATTAAAGGTGAAAGTGTTCTGCTCATGGCATACTCTACGATTTCGCTATCTTTGTTTGCACATAAAATAAGTCCAACACTTGGATTTTCATGTTCTTTTCTTACCTGTCTATCCAATGCTTCAAGGTAGAAATCCATTTTTGAAACATATTCTGGCTTAAATTTTCCAATTTTCAATTCTATTGCTACAAGGCACTTGAGCTCTCGATGTGTAAACAATAAATCTATTGAACAATCTGCACCACCAACTTGAACTTTATATTCTTCACCTACAAAAGTAAAATCTTTTCCAAGCTCAAGAACAAACTTCTTCATCTGATTTATAAGTTCTTTTCTGAAATTATTTTCACTAAACTTTTCTGGTAAATCCAAAAACTCTATGACATAAGAATCCAAGAATGGATTTACTGATAAATTCTTCACTTTCGCTGGTAAAAGTTGAGATTTAGACAACATTGCCCGTTCATAGTACGAACTGTCAATTTGTCTTTCAAGTTCTCTTTTTGAATATCGCTCTTTTATGGCAAGTTTTATATAAAACTCTCGTTCTTCTCTACTTTTTGCACCAGACATTATTATAAGGTTGTTTGTCCAGCTCAATTGTGTCACCAATGGTGACACAATCTCATCATCACAGTAGGTTTCATAAAATTGCTTCATTCTGTATAAACCTCTGCGATTGAAGCCCTTTAATTCAGGATGCCTAGTCTGTAACAAGTTTGCAATTTCATCTATGTATTTGTCACCATATTCAGAATCCTTTGATTTCAGACTAAGATGTTTTCCTATTGCCCAATACATTTTTACAAGCTCTTCGTTTACTTTTCTAAGAGCATTTTCTTTTGCATCTGAAATTATTTTTATTATTTCATTGAATTCTGATGAAATTTCAGTTAATTCGTTCATTTGTTTTCTCCATCTTCATGCTGTATTGAAACTTCCCAACTTATCACCCAACCACTACGCAACCAAGTTGGGGAGTAGTTGGGTGATAAAATCATCTATTCCTCTTCAATGCCAGCAGTTATTTTTGCCAGTTCAGAAACGGCCTTTGCGATATTTGCTGATTTTTGTTCAATTGTTTCCATAAGCTCAGCAAGCGTACATGTTACATCGTTTGAATTATCTTTAATCCATTTGAGGTCGAGACTTGTTTTTTCATCTTTGAGAATTTCATCGATTGTGTATTTCTTCCATCGTCCGTTCGGATTCTCTTCTGACCATGTTTCTTTACGGTCTTCAAAGTGTCCAGCACAATAAACCTCTTCAAATTCTTTGAAGTCTTCGGTTTTCAGAGGATTTGTTTTTCCAAAAGTACGCATGTTTGAACGCATGTCGTAAACCCATACTTCTTTTGTGTTATTTTCATCAGTTTTACCACGAGTAAAGAAAAGCACATTTGTTTTTACGCCCTGTGCATAGAAAATACCTGTAGGAAGTCTGAGGATTGTATGAAGGTTACATTTGTTCATTAAGTCCTGACGGATTTTCTGCCCGGCATTGTCTTCAAAAAGAACATTATCAGGCAGAACAACGGCAGCCCTTGCCTCTCCTGTTGTGCGGAGCGAGCGGTAGATATGCTGTAAGAAGTTCAGCTGCTTGTTGCTTGTTGTATAAGTAAAGTCATCGCGGGTGGCACGCTCACCACCTTTTTTTGTACCGAACGGAGGATTTGTGAGCACAACGTCGTAACCAGTCATCGACTTGCCGCTTTCGCTCAGTGTATCGCCAAGAACGATTCTACCGTCAATATTATGAAGCATGGCGTTCATCAAAGCCAAGCGGTGTGTTTCATGAACAAGTTCACCGCCAGAGAATGCTTCTTTTATTTGGAACTCAGCTTCTTTTTCGTTTAAGTCGCAGTAATCATCAGAAATGCTTTTTACATAGGCATCGGCACTAATCATAAAACCGAAAGTACCACAGGCTGGGTCATTACAGCGTTCGCCAACCTGAGGAGCTACCAGCCGTGTCATTACATCAATTAAAACGCGAGGTGTAAAATACTGACCGGCACCGCTCTTCTTTTCGTTAGCGTTCTTTTCCAAAAGGCCTTCATAAAGATTTCCAAGGCCTTCTTCTTTTGCGGAATACCAGTCCAATTCATCAATGGACTTAATGATTTTTTCAAGATTCTTTGGCTCATCAATATTTGAACTTGACCCCTGATAAATCTCACGGACACGTCCTTTGCAATTTTCACCAAGATAGGTGAGCAATTCTTTGTAGAATTTTTTGAGTTCAATTCCACTATGAGAAGTGAGCTTATCCCAACGATATGCTTCCGGGATGGCATCCTCTGTTTTTGTCTCTTTTGCCATCTTAAGGAAAAGAATATATGTAAGCTCTGTAACATACTGATGATAAGTAATTCCATCATCACGCAAAATATTGCAAAGATTCCAAAGTTTGCTTACGATTTCCTGATTTGTCATTTTTTACTCCAAGTTTATGCTGTTTTGTCTTCGTAAAGATATGTGTTTAATTCCCGGATAATTGAACCAAGATTATTACTAAAGATTTTGTTTACCTTGTTGAATCCGCCCTGGATTCTCCAAGCTGAATATTCATCAAAAGTCTGCTCATTAAGCACAGATTCATTGATGAGATATTTTTCGATTCTATCAATCCACTTCTTTTCGCCAGCTGTAAAAGCATGAGCTTTGTTCAGCTTTTTAATTGCATTATGGATTCTTTCCTCATGAGAAATCAAAGGAGAACCAATCGCATAACGGCGAACCAGCGTAATAATATCTGCGGCACATTCCTCATTTGTAACTTGCTGAATGGCCGTGTTAAGCTGAATGGAATTAAAACCGTTTGCATCAAGCGTCATGCTCAGCTTTCTTAAATCCGCAAGAGTTAAGTCTGCAGGACGAGTACAAACAATTTCCAAGGCTTCAATCTTGTTTCTGTTTGTTTCCAAATATTTTGAGAAGCTTTCCAGATAATCAGCCGGTTCCTGCCCTTTTCCAAAACCTCGGGTTACGTCCTTTATGGCATCAGTTTTGTCACTGACTATGACATAATGCTTAGAATCTTTTGCTAAGTTAAAGGCCGCAAAAGCATCTTTTGCCCTGATTAAAAGTTCTTTGCAAGTTTCTTCGGATTCTGACTGTGATTTACGAACTTTAGAAATAAATTCTTCTGGAGAAGCATAATGAGACACGACCGTGAAATAGTTAACCTGAGATTCATCCATGTGCCGCTTCATTCGCTGGAATTTTGCTATTATCTGGTCATTTATGAATTTTATATGTTCTGCATCGTTCACTTTGTCATAACCGGCAAAAAGTTCATCAAAAGTAACCTTCGGATTGGAAACAACAGGCTTCATTGATGAGAACTCATCAAGATAGCTGTACAAATCAACAGCATCGAAAATATCAAAATGAGTTTTTCCGATTTTCGGACACAAGCGAGTTGCACGACCAAGCATCTGCTCATAAAGAATTCTGGATTTTATGCGGCGCATGAAGACAATCTTCGTAATCTCTGGAACATCAATGCCAGTTGAAAGCAAATCGACCGTTACGGCAATAGTCGGGTAATGCTCGTTCTTAAAACGCTTGATAGCATCCTGAACTCTGTTTTTGTCACCAATCGCACAGGTGATTTTTTCTATCGCATTAGCTGGGATTTCCTGTTCTTTGTAAATTTCCCTAAGTTGTTTTACAATTTCATCTGCATGGCGGTCATTTACAGCAAAGAAAAGAGTTTTCTCTTCACTTTCTGGGTCGATATATTTTGATATTTCAGAAAGCACAACCTCATTAAATGATGGGGTCACAACTTTCTTGTTGAAATCCTCAACTTCAAAATCGACCTCATCTTCCAGTTCTTCTGGATTGAGCAGTTCCTTTGTCACAGGATTGTATTTTGCGAGTTTTTCGCCCTTATCGTGATGAATGCCATTCTGATTCAGTTCAGTTTTTATGATATGAGGTGCATCATAATCTACAAGATAACCATCGATTACGGCTTCCCGATAAGAATAGGTGTAAACTGCGTTGCCGAAAATCTGAGTAGTATGCAAAGCAGGCGTTGCAGTCAAACCGATTTTAACGGCATCAAAATATTCGATGACCTTTTTATACTTACTGATAAAATCATTCTGGTCTCGGTATAAAAGCTCCGCCTCGCTAAGTTCTTTATCCAATGTGTAGCCACGGTGAGCTTCATCAATGATGATACAGTCAAAATCACCAGATGAAGGGATTTTCTCTTTATCATCGTTCAAAATCCGTGCGACCATTCCCTGAACAGTTGCCACTTGAATTCTTGTTTCAGTTGCTAAATCAATATCATCAAGCGTATTGATATTGTAAATTTTATTTAACGGCTGTAAGTCTTCAAGTTTTACATCATTGAATACATCCTGAGCCTGCTCTCCAAGAGATGTTCTATCTACAAGGAAGAGGATTCTTCGGAAGCGGTTTGCTTTTAGGAAACGATACAGCATACCAAGAATAGTTCTTGTCTTGCCAGTACCAGTTGCCATTGCAAGAAGTATTCTTGTCTGGCCGTTTATTACCGCTTTTTCAACCGCTTCTACGGCGTTCAACTGATAATAACGAAGATTAAGGCCGTCAGGGTCGCGGAGGAAATCATACGGCAGATTAGAAAGATTAAAGTCTGCTTCATCTACATTCTGTTTATACTTCGCAAGTAAATCTTCTGGGCTATACCAGCCCTGTAAGACTTGCGGGATATTCGAGTCTTTTCTAAGATCCTGAAACCAGATTCCAGATTCAGTTTCAATCTGTTTGAGATAAGGACGGCCGTTTGTTGCAAACACAAAAGGAACTTTATAACTCTGCCATTTACCCATGCAGAATTTTTCGTCTTCATCTTTTATATTTCTGGCATACTCATGACACTGATTATCAATAATTGCATAAACACTTTTTTCATAAGCCTTTGCTTCTATGATTCCAATTAACTGCTCATCAATAAAAAGCGCGTAATCTGCTCTGTCGTTTTCTTTCTTTGAAGGCTTCACAGGCCATTCTGCAATGGCAATTTTTCTGCCCTTTTGCGGGCGAGTGCCTTTTGAATATCGCAAGTTCTTTGTATCTGCTTCCCAGCCTACTCTTCTAAGCTGGTCATCAATAAGTTTGCGAGTTTCATCTTCACTAAGTTTTGTATTTGAAATCGCTACTGCAGAAAAATTCTGCCTGTCCTGTTTCGTAAGCGTTGACTGCGGAGTAACTATCTTCTGAGCTTCGCGCTCTTTTGTTAACTTATCAATAATAGCCTGTTGTTCAGCAAGAAGTTTGTCTCGTTCAGCTAATAAAGCGTTTGTTTCTGCCAGTTCACTTTCTTTACTGGCAATAGTTTCATTTTGCTCTTCGATTTTTCGCTCTTGATTAAGAACCAAGCGGGTGTAATCCGGCACTTTCTTTGGTCGCTCAGGCTTTGTAAACTGCTCAGGCCTAAAAGCACCATCACCATACGTTTGCATAAACCAGACAGCAATATGGTGAGTAAAACCAAGAATTAGAAGAGCTTCCTGCTCACTAGCTTTGTTTTCATGAACGGAATCATTTCGTTTTATTCGTACTTGATTAATCCATTGATTTACATCATAGGGAAGATATCCCTCGTTTTTTAATAATTTAGTCCGTGAGTAATGAGTCTTGTCTTCTGGCTCAGGCAGATTCTCTATTCGAAGAATTTCACGAACCATCAGTTCTACAAACAGGCCCGATTTATTTTTACTTGATGCAGGATCTGTATAAACATAATTCTCTGCAAACTCCATAATCTGCGCAAAATCTGGCCAGTAAGTTTGTAAAAAGCTAAAATTACTCATAAGCACTACTTCTGATAATAATTATTATCAGAAGATTATAGCACAATTTTGCTTTCAATGGGTGGATTTTTCATAAAAAAGATTTCATTCTCAACCTGTCAATATTTTGTGCATTTATCTCTTTCAATGATAATCTTGCTGGCGTTTTTTATATTCAAAGATGTGTTTTCTACAGATGCACTTAATACACTGATTGATGAAGCTCTTTGGATCAAGCTGTTTGAATATATAATGTATAGTCTGATATACAAATTTTAGCAATTTTTGTTTATCGAACTATACAATTTAATTTTTCAATAAACTGGAATTTCCGCTTGAAGGAATCTTGACCCCCGAAGCGGCTCCAAGATTCCATTATGGTTATTCGGATTCTTGTATTAAAGTTTGCCCTGTTGATTATCTATCACAACAGGGCTTTTTTTATCTAATCACTAATCTTTTAGTTGTCCCAGCTCATCATCTGGTCGTCGATTGGCTTTCCAGGAATTGCCATCGGGAGAATCATTTCGTCGATGTCAACGATTGAGTCTACGATACATGGCTTTTTGCTCTCGAATGCCTCTTTGAAGACTTTGTCGAACTCGGCGTTGTTGCAAGCCTTATAGTAGCCTACCCCATAAGCGTCGGCAAGCTTGCCCCAGTCCGGGCCGAAGTCGAGGGTTGTGTGGCTGTAGCGTTTGTCGTAGAAGAGTTTTTGCCATACGCGGACGTTGCCCAAAGTGCCGTTGTTTACCAGAACGATTACGATTGGAAGATTGTAGCGCGCGATTGTGCAGAGTTCGTTGCAGTTCATGCGGAATGAGCCGTCACCTGCAATATGAACTACGCGGTCTTCCGGGTGAGCGACCTGGATTCCCATTGCCGCCCCAGTTCCGAAGCCCATTGTTCCCAAGCCGCCGGAAGTTACGAAGCGGCGTGGCTTTCCGAACGGGTAGAACTGAGCCGTCCACATCTGATGCTGGCCGACTTCGGTCGTGATGTAAGCGTCGTCGCCTGCGTATTTGTGAACTGTCTCAAGCATGAATTTTGGATTGATTGAGTCTGGTTTGACTTCTGAATAGCAGGCCGGAACAACCTTTTTCCATTCATCGACTTTTTTGAGCCAGTCTTTGTGCTCGCGTTTTTCGATGAGAGGAAGCAGGCGGGTAAGGATTGCCTTAACGTCGCCAACAAGCTGCTCCTGAGCAGGAATGTTCTTGTTGATTTCGGCAGGGTCGATGTCGATGTGAAGGACAGTTGCGTTTGCGGCGAAAACTTTCGGGTCGCCGATTACGCGGTCAGAAAAGCGTGAGCCAAGCGCCAAAACGAGGTCACTTTCGGTGACTGCCATGTTGCTGGCTCTCGTTCCGTGCATACCGACCATCCAGGTGCAAAGCGGGTGGCTTGCAGGAAATACGTCGCGGCCCATGAGGCTTTCTGCAACCGGAATCTGTGCTTTTTCGGCGAATTCGAGGAGTTCCTTTTCGGCACCGCTGATTTTGACGCCGCCGCCTGCATAAATTACAGGACGTTCTGATTTATTGATGATTTCTGCGGCTTTTTTGATTTCTTCGTCTGTTGGAACAGCGACTTTTACGACTCGTGAGAAGTTGGAATTCTCTGAAACGAGAGTTTCAAGGCCTGTGTCACCTTTTTTGAGAGGCTCGAATTCACATTCTTTGGCAGTTACGTCTTTCGGAATGTCAATGAGGACAGGGCCAGGGCGGCCTGATTTTGCGATGATGAATGCCTCACGGAAAGTTTTGGCAAGGTCTTTTACGTCTTTAACGATGAAATTGTGCTTTGTGATCGGGAGTGTTACGCCAGTGATGTCGATTTCCTGGAAAGTGTCCTTTCCGAGCAAAGGAGTGCCTACGTTACAAGTGATTGCAACGACAGGAATTGAGTCCATGTAAGCGGTTGCGATGCCTGTTACAAGGTTTGTAGCGCCCGGTCCGCTCGTTGCCATGCAGACGCCGACTTTGCCTGTCGTGCGGGCATATCCGTCTGCGGCGTGGGCCGCGGCCTGTTCGTGTGCCGTAAGGATATGGTTGATTCTGTCAGAGTTTTTATAAAGTGCGTCATAAATGTTAAGGATGTTTCCGCCTGGATAACCGAAAACTGTATCTACGCCCTGCTCTACAAGGCATTCAATTACAATCTGTGAGCCGTTGATTTTCATAATTTCCCCATGAAGATTTAATAATGCTGATATTTTACTGATTTTTCAGCTTAGGTTCAATGAAAGAAAAGGCTGAATTTTACAAGTCTTCGAGAGTTTTATTCTGGTAATGCAGGGCCATTCCGATTGCTTTTCCTGCCGTAATAAGAAGATCCATGTCAGCATTCTGCCAGATGCGCATGTTCGCGGTCATGTCGGCACGAAGATAGCCGTAAAATGTTGGGCCGTAGCTTATTTCCGCAAAGAAAGTTGAGACAATCATCTGCTGGTCAAATTCTTTGAGCAGCTCGTCCTGATGAAGCATGGCCAGATGCCTGACATCATTCATATAGAAAACGGACATGGCTTGATTCACGTTGGTTTTTATGAGGGAACTGTCGATAAAACGGAAAGATTTGCCCTTTGACAGCGAGTAAATTTCAGAAAAAACAATGTCATTTTTGCCCTGAATGCAGACATGCTCAATCATAAGCGTCGTGGTGAAGAACTGAAGCAGAAGAGGAAGACTCACATTAAGGTCGTCATTCTGCATCAAGAGTGAGAAAATCTGGGTATGATTCTGCAGGGAATTTGAAGTGGGCTTGTCACTTGAATGGATTTTTATGTCCTTGTGCTTGGAATCAAGATAGATTATGTAGCAGCTTCGGCCTTTCTGCTTGCCACGGTAAAGTGCCTTGTCTGCCTTCTCGAAAAGTTCCTCGTAAGTTTTGCCGTCCTGACTGAATCGGCTCAAGCCTGTGGTAATCGTTATGAAAATCGCAGGATATTCAGGAATAGAAAAATTCTCGAATTTTGAATGGATTTCACGGCATTTATTCCAGACCTCATCGTACTCCACAACATCAGGAAGAAGAACCATAAATTCATCGCCGCCAAACCTGCCTACAAAACCAGAATCAGCAACACCCTCACAGATTCGCGAGGAAATAATTTTGATTACGAGGTCGCCGACACTGTGGCCGTAGCCGTCGTTGACATTCTTGAAATTATCACCGTCAATGAGCAGCAGGGAAAAAGGATGATTTTCTGCGATAAGAGCACGGGCCAGATTTTCGATTGCAAAACGCTCGTAAACCTGAGTCAGCGGGTCAAATTTTGGCTCAATTTTATTTAATAAAGACTTATTCATGGAAACTAAACCATTCAAAAATATTCTTTAATTTTCTAAATCATTTTAGTGCTTTTCTTGATTTTGTGCTATAATCCCCGGCATGCGGATTCTTTTTTATTCTACAAGCTCGAATATTTACGACGGCGAGGCGGTTACAACTACTACACTTCCTTCATGGACGGAGCAATGGGACTTTCTTGCTGAAAGTCACCCTGAGCACGAGATTTTGATTGCGAGCCAGCTTCCGGCCATGTTCTTGTGCGACGTTGATGGCAATTCTATAGTAGAATCCGAAAAAGTCCGGCGGATTTTGATAAAATCTGACAAAGAAAAAAAAATTGCTGAGGAACTTGCCCAGCTAAAGCCCGACATTGCGGTTGCGGCAAGTTTTTATGTCGTTCCCTACGACTGGCTCACGATAAAGGACGCGATGGTGGCGGATTTTTTGCGCGAAAAGGGAATCCGGACGATATGCCACTCGGTTGAGACTGCGACAATCTGCTTTGACAAGTGGCGCACCCATGTTTTTCTGGAAAAGCTCGGCGTGAACTGTGCGAAAGCAGTTTACATGCACCACGAGCTTTGGATTAACGGCGGAAACAGGCGGGATTTAAGGAGCAATGTCTTCCGCGACTCAGTTTTTCATGAAATCAAAAAATTGCGCTTTCCGGTGATTATAAAAGACACGACGGGTCTCAGTTCTTTTGGCGCGGACGTTGTGAATACTTACGATGAGGCCGTGGGAATCTTAAAATCCAAGAAAACGACTTCGGACAGAATAATAGAAGAAATGCTTTGCGGCGAGCAGTTCGGCTGCGAAATTTACGGAACATTTGACGCAAAATCCGGTCAGGGAAATTACACGATTCTTCCGCCGCATAAATTCAGCGTGAACCAGTACGGAATCACAAGCCCAAAGCAGAGCGTGAAAATCGGGCCGATCGGACTAGATGAAGAAGAGAAAAGGCTCTACAGGATTGCGGAGCTGAACGAAATGCTTTTGAAGCTCGCAAATGGAATGAGGCTCAACGGAATTGCTCAGGTGGACCTGGTCTTCGACGGCGAAAAATGGTTCGTGATTGAAGTAAATCCAAGGCTTTCCGGGATGAGCACGACTTATGCGGCCAGCTCTGGACTTTTTTTACCGGAGATAATTTTTAAATTTTTATTGCCACACAGATTCGAGATTCCTAACGGAATCTCATTAAAAAAAGAAAATTTTGCTTTAACAAAATGGGATTCCCTAGGAATTCTAAATCAGTGTGGCTTTTTTAAATATTCCGTAAACATAAAATTCCCGATTCTTGCGCGTGGGAAACTTTTGGAACTCAAGGCTCTGCCCTACGTTGCATTTGTAAATCAGATTGAAAACCATGCGGCCAGGCAGATTCGCGAGCAGGGATACTGCGAGGTGATTTTGTGCGCTGAAACAAGGGCAAAACTTCTGGAAAATCTTCTGGACTTAAAAGAGAAATTCGCTGATTTTATTGAAGAAGGATTTTTTGACAAGGCGGCGAATATGCTCATGGAACTGGCGGGCTAAGGTTCGAACCAAAAATCCATCCATGGATTTTTGGATTCGTACGAGAATTTTCTTTCAGATAATTCTCTCTTGGCTTTTTCCCTGCCTCCATGCAGGGCCTATATGTACAGCGGAAAGCCTAGCCTGAGCGAATGCGAAGGCAGCCCCCAAAATTTAATTGTACAAATTCCACTTTTCCAGTGTATCATTAGATAAGGGAGTCAGTAGATGAAGCAGATAACTTGCGCGGTTCAGGATAGTTTCGATGCTGTTAAATTTTTGGACGAGATAAAAGGCAGTCCTGAATACAAAAATGCTAAGTCAGTTCTTGTAAATATTTTTTCAGAGCGTGTCCAGAAGGACTACATCGCCTACATTTCCGGACTTGTAAAAGAAAAGCTGGACAAAGCCAAGGTTTCGGGGCTGACATGTCTTTTGGGACTGGCTCATGGCGAGAGCTATAAAGAGCGGACAATTCTCACAGTTCTCTTTTTTTTCAAATCTGAGCTTGAGCTTCTTGAATATGATTTTTCAAAAGTCAGCGTAGATGAGGCAAAGAGAGATTTCCTTGAAAAAATAAAAAGTTTTCCGCTTCTAAAAGGAATTCAAGTTTACACTACTCCACGCAAAAATACGGTCACCAATGATTTTCTTTATTCCGTCAATTTTGAGCATGACGATGTTCCGATTTTTGGCGCGGGGGCTGGGTATTCTAGCAATGCCAGCGAGCAGACTTTATACGTCTTTGGAAATGAAATCCATGAAAACGGAGTTGTAATAATTCTGTTCGGCGGCGAAAATCTGAGGATTTATGCGGAATATACGCTGGGCTGGACTCCAATCGGAAAGGAATTCAAGGTTACTGAAGTTCAGGACAATCACATCCTAAAAAAACTTGACGGCGAGCTTGCGGGAGATATTTTCAAGCAATATCTTGGAGTAGCTTCATCAGAAAATTTCATCGAAAATACCTGCGAATTTCCATTCATGCTCAAACGGGGCGAAAAATGGGTGGCAAGGATACCTGTTGAAAAGGATGAAAAAGGATTCGTTCATTTTACGGCGGACATTCACAAGGGGGATAAGCTTGTCTTCTCTTATGCCTCAAAAAAGTTGCTTTTGAAGCAGTCATTTAACCTCGCGGAATACATGAGCCGGAAGAATCTTGAGGGACTTTTGCTTCATGTGTGCAGGAACAGGCTGATTTACTTGAAAGACGATGAGATTCTGGAGCTTCATGCCTTCTCCAACTTTTACAGGGAAACGGCAGGTTGTTTTGCTTTCTCGGAAATTCTCTACAAAAACAAAAGCGGAGGTCTTCAAAACAGTGCGCTTGTCGCCGTGGGATTCAGGGAATTTGAAGCCGATGAAAAGGTTGTTGACGAAGACTGCTACATTGATTTTTACGGTGCAAGGAATTTCATCGACAGCCGGTGGAGCGAGGACATTTCTCTCACCAAAAAGAATCAGGCTCCTCTGCCATTTGAGGAGCGTCTTGTAAATTTCTTGCACGCAACGAGCCGTGATCTTTACCTTGCTAACTTAAAGCTTGAAGAAGCGGCGACAACGGACGGACTCACAAAGATTTTCAACAGGAAAAAGATTTCCGAACTCATAAGTAACGAGCTTAAAAAGCGCAATCAGGAAAAAATCAGCCTGATTATGTTCGACATCGACAATTTCAAGCGCATAAACGACACTTACGGGCACGACATGGGCGATGAAGTTCTGGTCAGAATCGCTCAGACGGCAAAAAACTGTATAAGGTCACAAGATTCAATCGGTCGCTGGGGCGGCGAGGAATTCATGATTCTGCTTCCTGAAACTGAAAAAATCATTGCCGGACAAATCGCCGAAAAAATCCGGGCAGCAATCAATGCTCTTGCATGGGAAAAAATGCCTGCGATAAGCGTTTCGGTCGGTGTGGCGCAAGTGCGTGATGACGAGCAGCTGCAGGATTCATACAAGCGCGTGGACGAAAGGCTTTATTACGCAAAAACGCACGGAAAGAATCAGGTATGCGCTGATAACATCGCATCCAAAGAATGAATTTCCCGTGATATAATTGCAAATTCTTCAACATCATATTAAAAACATCTCACTTTACGCATAGGGAGCGACGGCGTAGCCGGCAAAACTCACGAGGTGAGTTTTGAGCGAGTCTCGGAAAAATCTGTGATTTTTCCGTGCAATAATAATTGCAAACTATGCACCAACTCATTTCAAATATTTCACTTTACGCAACATCGCCTACCCTCTATAATAACCTTGATTATTATCTATATTAATCGGGGTACATTATGGCAAATACTAAAAAATCTGATAACGCAATCAAAGGTACGGCACGCGCTCCGCACCGCTCTCTTTTTTATGCTTCTGGCTACACAAACGAAGAACTGGACCAGCCGATGGTCGGAATTATCTGCGCAAAGAACGAGCTGATTCCTGGCCACATCGAGCTTGACCGCATCGCTGAGGCTGTAAAGGCAGGCGTTCGCATGGCTGGCGGCACTCCAGTTGAGTTCCCGGCTATCGGCGTTTGTGACGGTATCGCAATGGGTCATGAGGGCATGAAATACTCTCTCGTAACACGCGAATTGATTGCTGACAGCGTTGAATGCGTCGCTAAGGCTCATCAGTTTGACGCTCTCGTTATGATTCCAAACTGTGACAAAATCGTTCCGGGTATGCTCATGGCAGCTGCCCGCCTTGACTTGCCGACAGTATTTGTTTCTGGCGGTCCTATGATGCCGGGTCATTTGCCTGGTCACGATGCTTCAAATCCTTATTCTGGCAAAAATCTTTCTTTGACTGATATGTTCGAGGCTGTAGGCGGTTTGGCAGTTGGTAAAGTCACCGAAGAACAGCTTTGTGAGATGGAAAATTATGCCTGCCCTGGATGCGGTGCCTGCTCAGGAATGTTCACGGCAAACTCTATGAACTGTCTTACTGAGGTTCTTGGCCTGGGATTGCCAGGAAACGGAACTATCCCTGCCGTAACTGGCCGCCGAATCCAGCTTGCAAAACACGCCGGTATGCAGGTTATGGAAATGTACAAACGCGGAATCACTGCCCGACAGATGATGACTGCCGAAAACTTCAAGAACGCTCTTGCTGCAGACATGGCTTTGGGCTGCTCTTCAAACACAATGCTCCATGTTCCGGCTATCATGCACGAGGCAGGCCTTGAGCTTGATTTGCACGAAGTAAATGAAATCTCTAACCGCACTCCGAACCTCTGTCACCTCGCTCCTGCAGGCCACACTTTCATGTGCGAGCTTGACGATGCGGGCGGAGTTCAGGCTGTTCTTGCGGAACTTGCAAAGAAAAATCTCATCAACACAAACCTTATCACAGCGACAGGTAAAACAATCGCAGAGAACATCAAGGGAGTCAAAAACCGCAACCCGGAAATCTTACGTCCAATCGAAAATCCGTTCTCAGACAACGGCGGAATCGCAATTTTGTTCGGGAACCTTGCTCCTAACGGAACTGTCGTTAAACGCTCAGCTTGTGCAAAAGAGCTTATGCTTCACACAGGCCCTGCCCGCGTATTCAACGATGAGAGCGAGGCAATGGAAGCCGTTCAGAAAGCCCAGATTCACCCTGGCGATGTAGTCGTAATCCGCTACGAAGGCCCGAAAGGCGGACCTGGTATGCGTGAGATGCTCGCAGTCACAGCAGCCCTCGCAGGTCAGGGCTTGGACAAGCAGGTTGCCTTGATTACAGACGGACGATTCTCTGGCGCTACCCGCGGTGCAAGCCTTGGTCACTGTTCACCGGAAGCTGCCGTGGGTGGTCCAATCGCCCTCGTTCAGGAAGGTGACAAAATCACCCTCGACATCAATAACTATAAGATTCACCTTGACGTAAGCGATGAAGAACTTGCAAAACGCCGTGCCGCATGGAAAGCCCCGGAGCCAAAAGTAAAGACTGGTTACTTGGCACGCTATGCAAAACTCGTTTCTTCTGCTGACAAGGGAGCAATCTTACAGTAAAAAAAATAAACCACAGATTACACAGATTTCACAGATTTCACAGATGAGATTTTTAATCTGTGTTAATCTGTGACATCTGTGGCTAAAATATGATAGGAATTTTATGACCGAAACATTTAACACTTGGACGGAATATGACGCCTGGCTCATTCAGCATTATGATGAATTTGCGATGACAAAACTTGATGAAATCGACGGAAAAGTCGTCGTGGAATTTATGCCTAAAGCTGAATGGGAAAAGCAGGAAAAAGAAGCCGGACGAATGTAAAAAAATTAAGTTGCAGGTAGCAGGGAGCAGTTACCAGGAACTTTGTTTGCTTTTTTTTGGTCTGCTCACTGCTAACCGCTCACTGCAAACTTAATAATTATCCCACTTAAAATCATCAAAATCTTTAATCTGGCACTCAAGTTCGTTTCTGAAATATTTCTCTAGTTTTCGGATTGTGAGCGGATTTTTGTTCGTGTAATTTGGATTCAGATAAAAATAGGCGGAATATAGTTTTTCGGCATCACTTTCTTTGGAACTTTCGTCGTCGATGAACACGATTCCTGCCAGATTTTTGGCAACATCGCACACGCGGATTTTTTTGCTGGTGTAGCTCTGAGAGTATTTTGAAGCAGGCTCTTTGAGTCTGTCAAGCTCGATGAAGGTACGGCGGGCTAGGGAGCGGTAAAAAATGTTATTGAAGTCGCCGAAATCAACTGTCTCTTCATTGAACCACGGATTACGGACCATTGTGATTACAGAATACTCGTTGTCTATGAGTTTGGAGCCATAATCAAGAAATTTATATTTGTAAGCCTCAGCCATCGCAAAAGGAGAATATTCTTTGACCGTGCTGAGCGTGTCGGAATATTCAATACGGAAGGTGAAGACTATGCCTGTTTTTGACTCATAGCGCACGAGGCGGCGGTTTTCGGAAATTGCATTTGTGAGCGCGTAGTAAATTTTGCGTTTTTCGTACCCCAGGTGAGACTTTACTTCGGTGTAGTCAATGCTCGAAAGGTTGTCCACGCCAATCATCACGCTTTTTCCTAAAGTGACGAGGGAATATTCTTCTACAACCTCAATAACTTCGTCCAGAATATTCTGATGTATGCAGTTGAAGCTTTTTATGTCGGTGAAAACTTTGTCATGACGGAGATAAAGGCACAAATCGATGTCTATCACTTCTTTCTGGCCGTTAATCGCCGGGATTGCCGCCGGATGATTTTTGATTGGAAGAAGATTTATATAAGAAAGATTGAAGAATTCCGAGAACTGAGAATAAAAATCCAGTGCAACCAGCTCCGAGTACGGACCAGCCCATGCAGAATTTTTAGCCTCACCGATATTTTTTACCCGCTCTGCTATGTCATTGATTGCGGATTTGTCACCATCGAATTTTTCATTGAGCCTGCGGAGCCTGTCGAAAAAGTTTCTGGCAAAAAGATTGTGCGGTTTTCGGTTGAGAGGAGCAATGCAGCTGTTCGTGTTCGTGCGGTTCTTTATGACTTTTGAAACTTTGAACACCTGACTGATGATTTTTTCGAGATTCTCAATGTCGGTCATTTTCTAGATTATAATTCCAGATTTTCAGATTCACAAGTTTTATTTGAAATCACATAAATATCTAATTTATAGAAGATTTTTCTTTGATAATCAAAAACACTGTGTTATAATAAACAATGTCAGAATATTTAAAGGAAATGAAAAGTAAAAGAATCAGTCTAAAAATTGCGGCTATGGTCGGAACAGTTGAAATAATTGCAATGACGGCCCTTTTTCTTATCATCAATCATAGTCTCACAAAAGTTCTTGAAAACAAAGCAATGAGCGATATGAACATTATCGCACGAGACAGGGCACAAGTCGTTGAGTCATATATAATGGGCTGCTGTGATTTTCTGACAGGTTACAGCAGGTCTCCGACAATCCGTGAAGGTTTCACCAAAAGAGACGATCCGATTGCACGCAACAAACTGCACGAAGTAACCATGTCATACGCTTACGGGCGCAGCGACACCGAAGGCCTTTATATCGCAAAATGGGACACATTCGTTCTGGAGCATACAAATCCAAAATCAGTGAACATCACATTCCTCAACAAAGAAAATGCAAAGATTCTTGAGGAAACCATAAAAAGCAAAGGAAAGGCTTTTTGCTCTGGTATTGCGCGCGCTCCTGTTTCAAAAAAAATGGTAATTCCTGTTTACGCACCAGTCTTTGACGAAAACAAGAATGCAATTGGTTTTGCAGGCGGTGCATTTTTTACTGACGCTCTCGAAAAGAAACTTGCTCCATTTTCAGACAACAATATCGGATATTCAGTAATCGACACAAATACAAACGAATATATTTTCAATAATGATTCACAACTTGTAGGACAAAAATGCACGGATCCACTTTTGCTTGAAAACCTGCAGAATTTCAAGTCTCGGGAGAATAAAAGCAAAACCGTCAGCTTTCGCTCAGAAGAATCCGTGATTTCATGCTATTTCATGGATGATAAAAACTGGGTTTTCGTTGTTGAGGATTCAAATGAAAATGCTTTTGGAATTGTCCGCTCAGTCAGGACCATTCTTGCGGCAATATGTATTTTCATCACAGTGATACTGCTCCTGTTTTTCGGTTTCAGCGTAGAATATACAATGCACCCTATCCGTGACATCAACAAACAAATCGAAAATTTCAAAGCCAGGGATTACAGTCATTCTGACATTCTCAATAAATATCTCTCACGCGATGATGAATTCGGTGCAATCGCAAATGCAGTCAAAGAGCTTCATGGCGTGCTCGAAAACCAGTACCAGCTTTTCTTTGAGCTGCTCGAAGCCCAAACCGTAGGCACTCTCGTAACAGACCTTGAAGACACAAATATCATTCTTGTGAACAAAATGGCCCTCAAACTTTGGGGAATTCCTCCAGAAAAGAAGGCAACTCTTACAATGAATGATATAAAAAGCCGCTTTGATAAGGAAGAAACAGAAAAAATTGCAAATGTCCGAGCCCTTGCCAAGATTTCAAAAGAAGAAATTGTCTACGAAACTTCGGTAATGCACGACAACGGCAAAAAGATTCATCTTCTGAGTCATGCAAAGTGTGCAAATCTTTCAAACGGTGATCGGGTTATTATTTTCTCTTTCATTGATATTTCTGCACAGAAAAAGCTTGAGGCAAACCTTGTCGTTCTTTCCGAAACAGATTCGCTCACACAAATCTGCAACAGGCGAAGCGGTGAATACAAAGTCAAAAAAGCCGTAATCGAAGGAAAATACGGTATGTTCTGCCTATTTGACGCAAATAAATTCAAGTCAATCAATGACGGTTACGGTCACAGTGCGGGCGATAAAGTACTCATAGAAATAGCAAATTGCATGAAAAAAACATTCCGCGACACTGATATTCTGATTCGCCTCGGTGGTGACGAATTCGTAGTCTTTGCGCAAGGAATTGAATCTCAAAAAATCGGAACACAAGTTCTCGACCGATTCATGAATAATATTTCAAATATAAATATCCCGGAACTTAACGGCCACAAGATTTCAATCAGTTTGGGGGCAGTTTTGGTTTCAGATAACGAGGATTTTCCTCAGATGTACAGCAAAGCCGATTCACTCATGTACGAATGTAAGCAGCGGGGCGGAAACGCATACAAATTCTACTAGAGCTTAACTTTCAAACCTCTTAAATATTCTTTTTGCTCAGGCGTAATACGATAACTCTCGATTGATTTTTGGATTGTTTTGTTGTGAGTCCATGGAGCAAGTTTTTTCTGCTCGATATAGGAAACTGCTGATTCATGCTGTTTGGCAAGCGCGGTCGCAAAGTACCAGGCTATCATCATGTTCACATAATATTCTTCGGAACGAATCTGCGACACTTTTTCAAGGAAGAGCGGATTAAAATCTTCGTCCAAAAAATGCTGCATGAGCATACCGATTGCAAAACGAATCGTGTAAGTTTCGGTTGATTTTAGCCACTTTTCGATGTATGGAAGAAGCTTCTCGTGATTTTTTTTGAAGATTTTGGGCGAAAGCTGGTCACAAGTCGCCCAATTGTCTATGAACGGCAGGAATTGTTCAAGGAGAGAAATACAATTCTCAAAATCTTTTTGCCCGCTGATTAAAAAAGCATGAAGCTGATTTTCGTCAAAATATTTGTGAGGGAGAGAAGAAAGAAAATCATTCACACCATCTCCGCCCGTTTTACAAAGCTCTTTTGCAAAAGAACGGAGAAGCGGCGTACGGACTCCAATCACAGAATCAGCCGCCACATTCGGAATCAGTTTAGCCTGAAAATCCCGGTAAGCTGTATCCTGCAGAGAAAAAAGATGCAAAGTAATCTCTTCTTTCGTCAAAACTCTAGCTCCCCACTCCTATTTACAAAATGTATCGGCTCAAATCCTGGTCTTTAACCACGCCGGTGAGTTTTTCATCGACATATTTTGAGTCTACATTAACGGTCTCACCTTCGTGCTCATCGGCATCAAAGCTGATTTCTTCGAGAACCTTTTCCATGATTGTGTGAAGTCGTCTAGCCCCGATATTCTCGCTTCGGGCGTTAAGCTCCTCGGCAATCTCGCTCATGCGGTCAATTGCATCTTCAGTGAATACGATATTGACACCCTCTGTTGCAAGAAGAGCCGTATACTGCTTGGTGAGAGCATTTTTTGGCTCGGTAAGGATTCGCTTGAAATCTGCCTTTGAAAGAGACTCAAGCTCAACACGGAGCGGGAATCGTCCCTGAAGCTCAGGAATCAAGTCGCTAGGAGCTGCAAGACTGAATGCACCTGCCGCAACAAAAAGTATGTGCGTCGTATCGACAACGCCGAATTTTGTGTTGACCTTTGAGCCTTCGACAATCGGCAGAATATCACGCTGAACACCTTCGCGGCTTACATTTGAGCCGTGTCCCTCGCCGTTCTTTGTGGCGATTTTATCAATCTCATCAATGAAGATGATTCCGCTCTGCTCTACCCGCTCCTTTGCCTTGTCCGCAACTTTGTCAGAATCAATCATTGAGTCCAAAACTTCTTCGGTAAGGATTTTTCGTGCTTCGCGGACAGTAACAGTCTTCTGCTTGTGATTTTTTCCAGAAAGCATATTCTGGATTTCCATCATTCCGCTCTGAATGTCGTCCATTGAGCCGCCCGCAATGATTTCCATGCTCGGCATAGAACGCTGTCGTTTGACAGTGACTTCAACTTCACGTTCTTCAAGCTTGCCCTCGCGGAGCATAGCCCGGAATTTTTCTCTGGTTGAATTATCAACAGGCTTTTCAGCTGCCTTTTTTTCGTCCTCTGCCTGCTGTGCGGCAAGGCGCGAGTTCTGCTCTTCCATGAACTTCTGAGCTTCTTCCGGAGTGCCGGAGAATGGAATAATCTCAAACGGTGAAGCAGACTTTTCTTCGGATTTTTCTTCTTTTTTGCCAGTTCCAGGAAGGAGAAGATCAAGCAGCCTCTCCTCAACCTTTGGACCGCAAGCCTCCCGCATTGAGTCCTCGACTTCTTTTTTGACGTTATTGAAGCCAACTGCCATCAAGTCGCGGACCATTGACTCAACATCCCGGCCGACATATCCGACCTCAGTGTATTTTGTTGCCTCAACTTTGATAAAAGGCGCGTTCACGAGCTTGGCAAGACGGCGGGCAATTTCTGTTTTGCCAACACCAGTCGGTCCTATCATAAGGATATTTTTGGGCGCAACTTCATCACGAATATCTTCTGACAAATGAATTCGGCGGATTCGGTTACGGAGAGCAACGGCAACGGCCCTTTTAGCCTTGTCCTGTCCGATGATGTAAGAATCAAGTTTTTCAACAATCTGTTTCGGTGTAAGACCTTCGATAGACATAGTATTTTCCTTATTTTAACCACAGATTACACAGATTTCACCGATTAACTATTTTTTACAAGAAAGCACTTCGTAAAAAACGAAATATTTTCATTCAAGATAAATATAATCTGTGTCAATCTGTGACATCTGTGGTTTATTAGAGTTCTTCTACGGTTATATTATTGTTTGTGTAAATACAAATATTACCGGCGATTTTAAGACTTCGCTCTGCGATTTCACGTGCACTCAAATCACTTGAATCAAGATATGCAAGTGCTGCAGAATAGGCATAATTTCCGCCAGAACCAATTGCAAGAACATCGTTCTCCGGCTCGATTACGTTTCCGTCACCACTGATTAAAAGGATTTTTGACGAATCGGCTACAATCAGCATGGCCTCAAGCTTCTGGTACATTTTGTTCGTGCGCCACATTTTTGCAAGCTCAACTGCACTCCGGGTCAAATCTCCGTTGAATTCCTTGACCTTTTCTTCGAATTTATCTAGCAATGTAAATGCATCGGCAACACTTCCCGCAAATCCTGTGAGAATCTTGCCGTTATAAATCTTTCTGACCTTTCTGGCGTTTCCTTTGCAGACGGTGTTTCCCAATGTTACCTGACCATCGCCCGCCATAGCAACCTTACCGTTTCGTTTTACAGCGATTACGGTGGTGCTCCTGATTTCAATCTTTTCCATATTATAAAGATAAAGGAAATAAAGAAAGTCGGCAAGTAATTAATCACAGGGCAAACGCATTATAGACGATATTATATTGAAAATGGCGTTAAGGAGCGAAACGGCTTACGAAAACACTCGTTTTGTGCTGCCGCGTGAGCGGCTAACGTATATAGTTACAAGCATAAAACGCGTGTAGCATGCTAGCATGCGATTTCGATAAGCCGTTTTCACGACTGGAAGCCATTTTTAACAGGGAATCTTTTATAATGCGTTTACCCTGAGTACTTCCCTAATTATTTTGCGTGAGGATGAGCTTTGTTGTACATTTCGATCATTTTTTCTGTGCTTATGTGAGTGTATCGTTGAGTTGTGGAAATGCTTGAATGCCCCAGAAGTTCCTGAACCAGTCGCACGTCAGCGCCGTTCGTAATCATCGCAGTTGCAAAAGTATGTCGGAATGCGTGCGGAGAGATATGGTGCTTTGTACCCTCGCTTCCAGAATATCGCGTGATAATCAATCTGATTCCACCTGTGGTGAGGGGGCCGCCCCGCTGATTCACAAAAATATGCCGTTCTTTGTCAGTTTCCCCAAAGCGACTTTTTCTGTCCTCAAGATAAGCTTTTAAGGCTTTCTGGGCATCTTCTTCAAAATAAACACGGCGATCTTTGCTTCCTTTACCTGTAACAATCGCCGAAGAAAAATCTCCGTTAAAATCATCAAGCGTAAGTGAAGCAATCTCAGAGACACGGCAGCCAGAAGAATAAAGCATCTCAAAAAGAGCCTTGTCGCGTTTTTCCCACAAAAGTTCGTTTACCTCAGGCTCGCGGCAAAGTTTATCGACTTCAGCCCCGGTCATAAAGCGAGGAAGTTTTTTGGGATTTTTGACAGTCTTGAGCTCAAAAGCAACATTAACTTTAAGATGCCCGAAGTTTCGGCAATAAGCAAATAGTGAGCGCACAGAAGAAATAAAGCGATTGATTGAGGCCGCGCTTCTCTTTTTTTTAGAAAGAAAACCTACGCACTGCTTTAAATCTTCAAGCTCAATCGAAGAAATTTCACGAGCCGAGCCAATAAAAGGCATAGCCGCAAACTGTTTCAAATCATTTTTGCAGGCCGTCACAGTGTTCGCAGAAAGAGTGCGCACAGATTCAATGTAAGAAAGATATTCAGAAATCGCATCAGAGACTGTCATACATTAAATATCGGCGAAAAATTACTCACCCATCATCTCAGCGAGTTTTGAAGAGTCAACTTCCTCTTCGTCAGCTGAGTGCAAGTAATCACAGTCAGGGTTGATACATGACTTGTAGCTTCCGTTCTTTTTGTCGTATTTTTCAACCAGGAACCAGCCGCACTTTGGACAGTACTGATTTTCGAGAGGCTTGAAGTGTGAGATAAAGTCGCACTTTGGATAGTTTGTACAGCCGTAGAATTCCTTGCCCCTGCCCTTTGTTTTGCGTGCGACGATTTCACCGTCACAACCGTCCTTAGGACATTTTGCGAGAGGAATTGACTTGGTGTTGTGGCACTCCGGGAACCCTGAGCAAGCGAGGAAATAACCGAATCGGCCGAGTTTTTTGACCATGGGCTTGCCGCACTTGTCGCAGACCTTTTCGGTCGGCTCGTCAAGGAAGCCTTTTACGCTGTCAACGCTTGATTCAACCTCATCGCATCGTTTTTTGAACGGTCCGTAGAAGTCGCGGATCATATTGTTCCATACGATTTTATCCTGCTCGACATCATCAAGAGTGTTCTCAACTTCGGCGGTGAAATGCTCGTTGATTACATCTGGGAAAGCTTCGACCAGGATTTTGCAGATCATCTTGCCCAAAATTGTAGGCATGAGCTGCTTGTTATTGCGTGTGACATAGTATCGGTCAAGAAGAACGGAGATAATCGGTGCGTAAGTTGAAGGACGGCCGATTCCCTTTTCTTCGAGAGTGCGGACGATTGAAGCGTCTGAATAGCGGGCGGGACCTTGAGTAAAGTGCTGCTCCGGGTAGAACGAATGGCTTGACTCCAAAACCTCGTCTTTTTTGAGGCTCGGAAGATTGCCTGTGACTTCTTCTTTTGCAGAAAGAAGTTTGATTACAGAATAAAATCCCTTTTCAACAAGCTTACTTGCAGAAACGCGGAAAAGCGCATCGCCAGCCATGATTTCTACGCTCGTTGTGGCAGTTTTTGCATTTGTCATCTGGCAGGAAACAAAACGCTCCCAGACAATCGTGTACAAACGGAGCTGGTCTCGTGTGAGATAATCTTTTACGTATTCTGGAGTGTATTTTGAATAAGTGGGGCGGATACATTCATGTGCGTCCTGTGCGCTCTTGCCTACGGCATAATGAATCGGCTCTTCCGGGAGATTTGCAGGATATTCCTTTGCAATCCACTCGCGAACTTCGTCCAAAGCAGTCTGCGAGATTCGAACGGAGTCTGTTCGCATATATGTGATAAGACCGACTCGGTTTGCGCCCATCTGAATGCCTTCGTAAAGCTGCTGGGCAATCTGCATTGTTTTTCGTGAAGTGAATCCCAGTCGATTTGCCGCCGCCTGCTGCATTTTTGAAGTTGTGAAAGGAGGCTTTGGCTTAACTGTCTTTTCGGTGACTTTTACATCACTTACCCTGCACTCGGAATTTTTGATTTCTTCGATGATTTCGTTTACAGCTTTTTCGCTCTTTAACTCAGGATTTTCGCCCTTGTATTTTGCGAGCTGTGCCGTGAATTTTGTCTTTCCTTTCTGAAAATCGGCTTCCAAAGTCCAGTATTCTTCCGGTATAAAGTCCTCGACTTCCTTTTCGCGCTCACAAATGAGCCTGAGTGCTACTGACTGAACACGACCTGCGCTCAAACCGTTTTTGACCTTTTCCCACAAAATCGGGCTGAGATTATAACCAACCAGGCGGTCAAGAACACGGCGGGCTTTTTGGGCGTTTACCTTGCTTTCGACGATTTCGCCAGGGTGCTTAACGGCTTCTTTGATTGCAACAGGAGTGATTTCGTTGAAAACGATTCGTTTGATGTCTGCGTTTGTCTTGTCTTTGAGAGCATTGTTCAAATGCCATGCGATTGCTTCTCCTTCACGGTCGTTATCGGATGCGAGCAATACATGGTCAGATTTTTTGGCATCTTTTTGAAGTTCTTTGAGAAGTTTGGCCCGGCCACGAACAGTGATATACTCAGGCTGAAAATCATTTTCGATGTTGACAGCTAAACGGGATTTGGGCAAATCAATCAAATGACCCATTGAGGCTTTTACCGTGTAACCTGGCCCTAAATATTTTTCGATTGTTGTTGCTTTTGCAGGGGACTCCACGATTACAAGCGTAGTTTCTTTTGGTGCTTTCGTTGACTTTTCTTTAGCCTTTGCCATAATTCAAAACTTCCTTTTTGAACTTTTACAATTTTCTTCTATTATAAATATGAAATTTGATTTATTGCAATAGGCTTTAAAATATTTTTTTGCGCGCACCCGCCACAAGTGTCGGTCGGGTGTTCCGCCCTTCGCTAACGCTCATTACCGCAAGCGGCAACTTCGGGGCTACATACCCTTGCGCCCGGCTGTGTGTTCATTCACCGTACAAGCTTCTTTTAAAATCCGCCCAGTCAGAAATCACTTTGGCTCCATCCGAAACAAAAGTTTTTGGAGAACTGGCTTCACTGGAGCCGATTTTGCCCGGAAGCTCGCGCGTAAAACATTCTTTATGAAAGAAAACTTCGCGGTTGTAGCCCAAGGCAAAATCTGCCGTAATCATGGCCCCGCTCCCGCTCTGTGCCTGAACGACAAGCGTGCACGAAGAAAGAGCCGCAACAATCCGATTGCGCTGGACATAGCGAAACTGTACCGAAGGAGTGCCAGGCAAATACTCACTCATTATAAGCCCGCCCGACTCAAGAATTTTTACGGCAAGACGTGTGTGCGAATGAGGCGTGATTATATCGATTCCGCTCGGAAGAACTGCGCAAGTGGCTGGAGTTTGAGAAAGAAGCGCGCCTTTATGGGAAGCAGCGTCAATTCCAAACGCAAGACCACTTATCACACAAAAACCGTCATCACAGGCAGCTTTTGAAAAGTCTGCGGCGGCTTTAAGAGCCTCTGGAAAAGCCCGGCGAGTACCGACCACAGAAACACAACGTCTGTTCAATATTTCAAGATTTCCGCGGTAAAAGAGCATGAACGGAGGATCTTTCATTTCACGGAGCATTGCCGGAAAATCAGAATCAAGATAACAAGTCGATTTTATATTCTGCATTTCCATGATTCTTTGGGAAATACGTACTTTTTTGAGCGAGTCAGAGGAATTCCAATTTGCACGCGGGAAAACTCTTTTTACAACAAGGGAAATACTCGTGATTGTAAGAGAAAGCAGCCGCTCCGTAAAAGACTTTTCATTCTCGAAAGGATTTCCTTCATCATCAGTCAGAAGGAATTTATGGAATATGATTTTTTCACGGAGAGTCAAAAAAGACGCGTCCAAAGCAATCAGACGCGCCAAAAGCTCAATATACTGGGAGGTTTGAGTTTTTGTTGTAATTTCCATATTAGGAAAGATAATTATTTTGAGTAAGAAGCGTCAAGAACAATTTTTTTGTTGGAAAGAGCTTCCTGCTTTTTCTGCTCAGATTTTGTCTGGCTCGCAATTTTATCATAAAGACTTGCAGATTTGTCGTAATCGCCCTGCATGTAATAAGCCCTGGCAAGCACGAACATCGCATCAAAATTACGTGTATCAAATGAAAGCAATTTTTCAAGATGAGGAATTGCCTTTTCACTCTGGTCAAGCTCAAAAACATAAAGGATTCCAAGTCCGTAAAGCGCACGGCCGTATTTTGGCTCAAGCTCAATGGCCCTTAAGTATGCGCTTTCTGCAAGTTTGAGGTAATTGTATTTTTCGGTAGTAGTCGCTGCCCCTGACGCGCCGTAATCAAGGCTTGCCTTAGCCATGTAACCTGCGCACAACCCCACATAGTAAAAAAGGTTCTGGTTGGTAGGATAAATCTGAATTGCTTTTTGGAAATTCTGCAATGCCTGACCGTATTGCTTAGCATCAAGATAACGCACGGCAAGCATTTTGTACCAGATTCCCACCTGTGAATCAGCAATCTGATTGTCCGCAACTCGCTGCTGATATTTTGCGATTGCTTCTTTTAACTCAGCCTCAGTCGTTGGTGAAGAAACGCCTTCCTCCATCTTCTGCATACGAATAATCGCCTTGTTTGATTTTGTACATCCGCAAAGGCTGAAAACTGCAAATGCCACAGCAACAAATGATTTATATCTTTTTTTCATATTTTCCTCCGTTTTTGGAGTTTAATTTGGTCATCTCAAAAAACTGAAGTTTTTAGAGGCTTCCATTTTTATGCCCGGGGAAGAATTCTTTGTGTCCTTCCCGAAGCTGTTTGTCATCGACATGGGTGTAAATCGTAGTCGTAGCCAAATCCGAATGTCCTAACAGTTCCTGAACGCTCCGCAAATCCATTCCGCCGGCAAGTAGATGCGTGGCAAATGAATGTCTGAGCGTGTGAACCTTTGCGTGGACTCCGGCTTTCACTTCAAGAGCCTTGAAATTCTTCCAGATTCCTTTACGACTCATCGGCTCGCCCTTGTAATTCACAAAGACTTCCGAAACGATTTTTGAACCGACCAGGGCAGGCCGCACTTCCATAAGATACTGTTCAAGCCTTTCTTTTGCTGAAAGCCCGAACGGCACCATCCGCTCCTTGTCGCCCTTTCCACGGACAATAAGAAGCCGCTCTTTTAAGTGAAGGTTTGACACTTGCAGCGTCGCCGCCTCACTGATCCGAAGCCCGCACGAATAAATCAGCTCGAACAAAGCTCTGTCACGCACCCCAAGAGGCTCAGTAGTATCGATTGCATCTAAAATTGAGTCAACCTGCTCCACCGAAAGCACTTTTGGAAGCGCACGACTTGCCTTTGGTCTTTCCAAAAGCATTCCGTGGTTTTCCTGCCACATTCCCTGACGAACCAAATATGAGCCGAGCGCACGCAAGCCGGAAATATCCTTTGCAATCGTAAGCTCGTCACATTTTTGCTCTGTTCGCCGCCAAATCAAATAGGAAACAAGAACCTGCGGATTAACGGCCGCAAGCTTTATTTCTTCTTTTTGAAGCCAGTTCAGAAAAATCTTTGCGCACTCTTCATATGTTGAGGCTGAATTTTCTGACAGGCGTTCGACCGAGACTATATCGCTATGAAATCTTAAGAGCAAGTCTTCGATTGTCATTGCGACCCCAGATTAGTTTTTACCGATTGAGATTCCGCGTGAAAGGCCTTCGAGATTTCGTCGCCAGATTGCAGGCTGCTCATAGTCATCCCGGCCAGAAAATCCTGCTGGAGGTGTGAGCTGGCTTGATGAAGGCTGTGCCTTTGGCTGAGTCTGTGCGCTTCTAGTGAAATCAGAAATGAAGTCCTTTTTTTCGACAGGTTTTTCTTCGTGCATGAAAGAAGATGATGCAGAAGCTGACTTTGCCGAAGAAGAATGATTTTTGTCATCCTCGTAAATTTCATCATTTCCGAAAATATTGCTCATGAATTCATTCTTTTTTGGTTCCTGAGAAGCGGCAGTTTCAATAGGAGCCTTGCGTGTTCCGATTTTTACAAAATTGTCGATTGACATTGTATCGGAATTAATCTGCTCCTCGACTTTCTGAATTTCAGGAGTTTTTTCTGCGGCCATTGTTTTGTTAAAGCCAGTTGCGATTACAGTTACGCTGATTTTGTCTTCCATTGACTCATCGAGAACCTGTCCCCAAAGAACAACGGCATCTGGATTTGCACGCTCCGTGATAATCTGAGCAATTTCGTTACATTCAGCGATACCAACATCATTATTTCCGCAGATATTGATGAGAACATTTTTTGCACCGTCAATATTTGTGTCAACGAGAAGACGATTATTGATTGCGTTGTGAGCGGCATCGACTGCACGATTATCACCCTCACCGACACCGATTCCAAGGATTGCATCTCCCTGACCTTTCATTACAGACTCAACGTCACGGAAGTCTCGGTTTACAAGGCCAGGTTTTGTGATGATGTCAGAGATTCCCTGAACACCCTGACGCAAAATATCATTGATAAGAGTAAATGCCATTGGAACTGAAAGACGTTTTTCGGCATCTTTGAGGATAAGCTCATTCGGAATTGCGATAAGAGAATCGACTTCTTCACGAAGCTTGCGGACACCTTCCTCGGCATGAGCCATTCGGACTTTACCCTCAAATTTGAAAGGTGTCGTTACGACAGCGACTGTCAACGCGCCCAAATCGCGTGCAATTTTTGCTACGACTGGAGCCGAACCTGTTCCTGTTCCGCCGCCCATACCAGCCGTGATAAATACCATATCAGAATCTTTGAGGAGTTCTTTAATCTGCTCCTGCTGCTCTTTTGCCGACTCTTCGCCGACTTCCGGCTTACCGCCTGCACCCAAGCCGCCAGCAAGTTTTTGACCAATCTGAATTTTGTACTGTGCTTTATTCTGACTGAGAGCCTGCAAATCTGTGTTCATGGCGATAAATTCTACGCCACCGACCCCGCTCTCAATCATTGTGTTTACGGCATTTCCGCCACAACCACCGCAGCCAACGACCTTAATCTTTGTCGGGCTAGCCGTGTTTAAAGCCGGTGCATCTGTGCCCGCAGCCTTAACTACTTCGTATTCAAAACTCATGTTGTCCTCCCACCTACAACTGATTTTTGTTTTTAAATGTCACTCCGAAAATATTTCGGAATCTATGTCATTAAAAGAACTTCTTCATGAACTTCTTAAATGTGCTTTCTCCCTGCTGCTTTGGCACTGCGGCCTCACGCTTTTTGGAATGTTTTTTTTCGAGCTGGGCATGATCTTTATGTGCAAGAATCAAGCCGACGGCCGTGGCATACTCCGGAACACGATATTTGTCTTCCATGCCGCCCATTTTCTGAGGATAGCCAAGACGAACCGAAGAAGTGTTGAATACACACTGAGCCATCTCAACTGCACCGCTTAGCTGAGCACCACCACCTGTAAGAATAATGCTGCCCGAAAGCTGCATTGAAGAAAGACGACGAGAAATTTCGTCTCTTACCATTGTAAAGATTTCTTCCATTCTTGGATAGATAATCTGACACAATTCTACTTTAGTTGTAAGTTCCGTGCTTCTGCTGCCAAAACCAGGAATCAAAACTTCCTCATTTTCGTTCTCTACCAAAGGAAGCCAGCAGCATCCGTTTTCAATCTTGATTTTTTCAGCAGTGGAATTTGGGATTCCTTTTACAACTGCAATATCATTTGTGACCAGATTTCCACCAATCGGAATTGAGCAAGTGCAAATCGGCGCATCATTTAAAACAACGATAACATCGGTAGTTCCGCCACCAATGTCAATCAAAATAGAACCAAGTTTTTTTTCGTCCTCAATCATAACGGCTTCAGTACATGCCAAAGTTTTGAGCATGACTTCATCAAGCTGGTAATTTGCCTGATCAACACAGGTCGTTATGTTCTGAACAGCCGTTCGGCTCGCCGTGATAATGTGAACGTCGGCTTCGAGACGAATCGCAATGTTATTTACAGGATTTTTGAACCCATCAGTGCCATCGATAATGTACTGCTGAGGGATTACATGGAGCAATTTTCGGTCAAGAGGAACTTTTATTGAATTGGCGCAATCAATCACGCGTTTGACATCATCCTCAGTGATTGCCCGCTCACTTTTACCGTAAGAGGAAATTGCAACCGCACCTTTGGAATTGATGCTTTCAATCTGAACGCCGCCGATACCGGTTACGCACGACTGAACTTCAAGGCCGGTATTTTGCTCAACTTCATCTATAACTTCGTGAATGCATTGCTTTGTGGCCTCGATATTTACGATAGTGCCGTTACGAAGGCACCCGCTCGAAGGCTTTTTTGCGACATCAACAATTTCGACAGTCTTGTCATCATTTACAACGCCAATTACGGCTCGGACAAAGCAAGTTCCGATGTCAAGACCAACAACTATGTTACTCAACGAATTCTCCTGTATGTTGATGAAGTGTATCAGATTTTGTCCGATAAGTCACTGACCCATAGCGAAGATCGATTTCTTCCACATCAGGTTCAAGAGCATTCACAACATCAAGAGCGACCATCATATACTGAAGAGCTTCTTCGCTCAGCTGTCTTCCGGTAAGAATTCTGGTCTGAGAATGGATCGGATAAAGAACCAACTCATAGTTTCCATATTCCTTTGGAATGACATGAATTTCTGAAACAGCCGCAAAATAATTCTGTGAAAGCGAACGGATTTGGTCAATCTGCTCCATCAAAGCACGATACTTTTGAGGAATTCTCATTCCCTCTGGTATATTTTCGACAGGAATTCCAGAAATTAAAGGAAGAGATGTGTCAGAATTTGCAGAAAATGCCGATCCGTTGAAAAGAACGCCGTTTTTGTCGATTTCTACTGGAACCGTGCGGCCATTTGCAGAAACAAAAGTCATTGCGACAGGTTTTCGTTCTGTCACATGGATATAAATTTTGTTCGGGAACCGTTTTGAAACTTTTACGCTCTCAACTCCAGGAACAGACATTAAAAGTGATTTTGCCTCGTTTGTGCTGAAATTCATGAATTTTTTATTCAGGCATGGCTGAATCACACCTGACATCGACTCTTTTGAATATGCAGAAAGACCTGTCCAGGAAATCTCGACCTTATCAAGACATGGTACGACGAAAAAGTACACACAAAGTTCACAGATGAGTAAAATTCCAAAAATAGCAGCAAAGATTTTAATGGCATTCATTTTTGAATCCGAAACAACTTTTCTCCTTCGGCTTCCATGGACTTCAAAATTTTCGAACCCCTGAATCACAAAATCACTCATATATTATCTCCTCCATTTCAATATCGTCATTTGGACCAATTTCATTACGTGAAGCATTCACCAAAAAACCGCAAATTGCGAGGGTGAACAAAATTGACGAGCCGCCCGAAGAAAAAAACGGCAGCGGGATACCCGTCGTTGGAATTACGCCGCCAACAACAGCGACGTTCATCACAGATTGCGCAACAATCGAAACAATAAATCCAAAAGCTGCAATCGAAGCAAATCGTGATTTTGCAGTAAGAGCGCAGTGAAGCCCTCGCCATGCAAAAAGCGCAAGCAGCGCAAAATAAATCAGAACTCCAAAATAGCCCATTGATTCAGCCCAGCCGGCAAAGATGTAGTCAGATTGAACCTCTGGAATTGAATTGATTCTTGAAAGACCTGAACCAAGCCCCTGTCCCCAAAAACCACCGGCACAAATTGCCCTGCGAGCCGCATAAGTCTGATAATTCAAAGTCTGCAAATAACTGTCCTGGTCCAAAAATCCGATGATTCGATTGAGTCGATACGGCTCCAGAAAAATAAAAAGAGCACATAACGGAATAACAATCGACATTACCGGTACGAGCCAGAAGATTTTTGACCCGCTCGCAATAAAAAGAAGGATTGCAAGAGCCGCAACAAAAACCGATGTCGAGAGGTCTGACTGCATCGCAATTGAACCGACCATCACAAAACTTACGAGGACAGCAGGAAATACAGTTTTGTCAAAAGAATCCGTAATCCGCGCCTGTTTCTCAAAATAATTCGCAAGATAAAGGACGATTACGAATTTCACCATCTCAGAAGGCTGAAAAGTCATGAATCCGAGGCGAATCCATCGGCGAGCACCATTAACCTCGATTCCAATTCCAGGAATGAAGGTCATAAGCGAAAGAAGAAGCGCAATCACAACCATGAGGGGAAGGAAACGCTTGATTGTCTCCATGCTGAATGTCGCAAAAATGACAAAGAGCATGAATCCAAGACAAGAACTAATCAACTGTCTCTTTACAAAATAAAGTGAATCATTGAAGGCTCTTGTTCCATAATTTCCAGAACAGACATAAAGCGTGAAAATACCGATTCCCCAGAGCAAGATTGAAATGAGAATCAATGAAATGTCGCACTTTTTGTAATTTTCAAGAGGACGTTCGGCAACAATGCTGAAGTTCACGACTCGCCCCCCATTCCGATCAGAGGCAAGATTCTCTCCAGACCCATTCCACGAGAGCCTTTGAGCATAATCAAGTCGCCAGGTTCGGCAAAATCTGATATTTCTTTTGCGGCATCATTTACGGCCGCGTCATCTTTGTTTCCGATATAAATCAAGCGGACAGAAGAAATTTTTTCGTCAGCCAGCGAAGATTTTTTTTCGGCTATTTCAACTGCCTTTTCAAAAGCAAAATTCATCTCAAAGCCAAAGAATACAATCATGTCAGCGTCAGAGAAAAGTGCTTTTTCACCGATTTTTGAGTGCTCGGATTCAGATTCATCGCCAAGCTCAAGCATATCGCCGAGGACATAGATTTTCTTGCCTTCGATTTTTGTATCAGCGCACAAATCCAAAGCTTTTTCCATTGAATCAGGATTTGCGTTGTAGCAGTCCTCAAGGACTGTGTATTTTCCTTTTTTGATTGTAGAGCGCCCGCCGAGAGGTTTAAGGCTTTCGATTCCGGCCTTAATCTGCTCAGCTGTGCAGCCAAGTTCTTTTGCAAGAGCAATTGCTCCGAGAGCGTTCAGGAAATTGTATTTTCCAGGAAGTGAAAGGCGCATCAAAACTCCGTCAACAGAGAATACAGTGCCAGCCAAACCTTCATCAACAACAAGCTTTACGTTCTCGTCACAATCAAGACCGTATTTTACGACCTTACCCTTCACGCCTTTTTCAAGGAAAGAAGCAAAATCATCTTTTTCAGGGATAAAAGCAGCCCCAAATGAATCTATATAATTGAAAATCTTTTTCTTTTCGTTCGCAATGTTCTGGCGACTGCCCAAAATACCGATGTGAGCCGTTCCGATGTTTGTGATGATTGCATAATTAGGCTTGAAAACCTCGGCAATCTCGCCGATTTCGTTCACACGGTTCATTCCCATCTCAAAAAGCCCAAGCTCATGCTCGCTTCGGATATTGAAGACAGAAAGAGGAAGACCAGTCTCCGAGTTAAAATTGCCTTTTGTGGCAATCACGTTGAATTTCTGGCGGAGGATTGAGGCCGTAATTTCCTTTGTCGTTGTTTTGCCGCTTGAACCAGTCACAGCACAGCGAATAAGACGCGGAAACTTACGGACATAAGCACCGGCCGCTTTTTGCAGCGCGCGCATTGTGTTCTCCACCAGAATAAAGGCTACATTTTTGTTATCAGCGGCCTCTTTTTTGAGGTCGTCCAGGAGATTTTTAGATGTTTTTTTAGAAACAAAAACGGCAGACGCGCCTTTTTCAAGCGCCTGAGGAATATAGGAATGCCCGTCCTGAAATTCACCGATGAGGGGAACAAAGAGAGATTTTTCCGCGACAAGTCGGCTGTCAGTTTGTACGCTCGTGAAGCAAAAGTTCTCAGAATCAAAATTATGATTCAAAAGAACTCCTCCCACCGCTTCAAGAGTTTCTGACAATTTCAAGAGACTTTCTATATTTTCGACACTTTTTGCGTCTGTCATTTTCACACCCTTTTGTTGCCACACAGATTCGAGATTCCTACGGAATCTCAGTTTATACATTTATTGATTTTGCGTAGCAAAATCGAATCCGTGTGGCATATCTTTATTTAATCTCAACCCGCACAATATCTTCCGATTTGGCTTTATGCATACCAAGCTCTTCTTCGGCGATTTTTTCGATCCGGTCGGAGCTGGAAAGCAGGCTTATATCGGAAATGAGCTTACGGTTCTGCTCAACTATTTCCACCTGTTTTGCTTCAAGGCGAGCTATCTCACGCTTAAGCATCGCATATCGGTGAGCCTGAAAAGCGTCCAGAGCAAGCAGAAGGGGAATCAGCACAACTGCGGCATAAGCAACGAATCTCAGTTTTGTATCGTGCTTAATTTTCATATTGCTTCCTCCTCAATCTGCAACCTGTGCATCTCTGTCGCGTCACGAAGCTTGCGTACCACGCGGAGCTTTGCACTTCGGCTCGGCGAATTCACCTTTACCTCTTCGCTAGTCGGTTCAACAGGCTTTCGCGTGATAATTTCAGCACAAGGCTCGCCTCCGCAAATGCACTGAGCCTGCTGTGACGGGCAAATGCATTTTTTGCCCAGATTTCGGAAATAATTCTTTACGATGCGGTCTTCAAGAGAATGAAATGTAATCACGCCCAGTTTTCCGCCGACGGCAAGCACATTGAAAGCATCGTGCAGGGCCTCAGGGAGACGCCGCAATTCGCTGTTCACCGCAATTCGCAGGGCCTGAAATGTTCGTGTTGCAGGATGGATGTTTCCGTGCCTGTAGTTTCCTGGAACCGCGTTATAAATGATTTCTGCAAGCTGCTTTGACGACTCTATTTTGCCGCCGTTTCTCGCATCAACGATTGCACGGGCAATTCTCCGGCTCATTTTTTCATCGCTGTAAAGATAAATCATGTTGGCGAGTTCTTCTTCACGCCAAGTATTCACGATATCAGCCGCACTCTCACCCTCTTCAAAATTCAATCGCATATCAAGAGGTTCATCGTAACGGAAAGAGAATCCCCTTCCGCTCAATTCATAGTGATAGACTGAAATCCCGAGGTCAAAGAGAATAATATTCGGTTTTTCTTTATCTGAAGGATAATTTGCATAAAACTCGTTGAACCAGCCGTTGTAAAAATCCATGCGGTCGCCGTAAACAGCAAGGCGTTCGCGGGCACGTGCCTGAATCGTTTTGTCGCGGTCAAGTCCGAGAATATGAAGATTTGGAAATTTTGCCAGAAATGCATTTGAATGGCCGCCTTCGCCAAGAGTCGAGTCAATCATAAAAGCATTTTTTTCAAATGGCTCTCCGACAGGGCTTAGATAAGACAAGCACTCGTCAAGCAGAACCGGAGTGTGAACAGCTTCCAACTTTTTATCCCACTTTTTATTTGTTTTCTTAATTAGAAACTTATGTTGCTCAAAGCTTCGGCAGCTTCTTTGAGAGAATTTTCATTCTCACCAAGGTAATCGCTGTAAGCCTGGGCATCCCAAAGTTCCATATATTTATTGATTCCGAGGATTACACAATCCTTAGAAAGATGAGCGTACTCGCGTAAGCTCTGCGGGATAGAAAGGCGTCCGGACTTATCAAGCTCCACTTCCTGAGCAGGAGCTATAAAGTGACGGAGAACAAGAGCGTTCTGACGATTAAAAGGAGATGCAGTCTCCATAATCTTTGACGAAATGTTTTTCCATTCATCGAGAGTATAAAGCCATAAACAGTGGTCGAAAGCCTGTGTAACGATGAGAACGTTTTTGTCTGATTCTGCAAACAATTCGTTTCGCAAACGAGTTGGAAAAAGGATTCTGCCCTTTTCGTCCAGCGTGTTGCGGTACTCACCAGTTAACAACTCCATACCACTATTTACCACTTTACCCCACAATTTCCCACTTGATTATCATTTTATCCCCCAAATTCACTAAAGTCAACAGAAAAAACGCCGATAATGAGTTTTTTTGAAAAAAATCTTAATTTGTGATAATCTGAAAAAAAATGATTAATACTTACAACGAATCCAAACTTCATGAAACTCTCAAAAAAATCTACGCCCTTGAATCAAACGGAATGATGGAAGTCAAACTGGATGACACACCGTGGATCTGCGATATTCTTGACGAAAACGGCAACGTTATTGAAATACAGACATCAAATCTTTCGGCTCTCACCGAAAAAGCCGAATATATTCTGGAAACCGGGCGGAAACTCAAAATAGTGCACCCGATTTCGGAAACAAAATGGATTGAACTATACGATTCGACCGGAGAAGTTTTGTACCGGAAAAGAAGCCCGAAAAAAGCAGGCATTTTTGATTCTCTGAGAGGGATGACTCAAATTGGCCCGCTCTTTCTGCACGAAAACTGTGAGCTTGAAATCTTGTACTGCGAAATAACTGAAATGCGGAGGAAAACGGACAGCCCAAGCCAGAATCATAGTAAAACCCGCCGGCATCTCAAAGAATGGGTTCCGCTGGGGAAAAGGCTCGAAAAAATCACAAGAAAAGAAAGATTCTGCACAAAAGAAGACTGGGAAAAATTGCTTCCGGAAAATCTTCGAAAAACAGATGAAGAAGGGACTTGCCCGAAGTTCCGGGCATGTGACTTGGCAAAAGAAATCACAAAAGAAAAAGGAGCAAAATCCGCAAGATGGGCTCCGCTCCTGATCTGGCTCTTTGTAAAAATGCAAATCCTGGAAATTACAGAAATCAAAGGAAGAAGCAAGATTTACGAGTTGAAAACTGAAAGTTGAAAGTTGAAAGTTGTACACGTGACATTGCTCGCTTCGCTCGCTCGTCCCGAGTTTTCAACTTTCCGTTTTCAGTTTTCAGTTTTCATCTTTCCGTTTTCAATTTTTCTTCCCTTGTTTTGATTTCTTCTTCGGCTTTTTGTATGCTTTCGAGAAGTTTTGTTACAGTTTCGTCGGATGCGAGGAGGGAATCGGCTCCGTCGGTAACAAAGGCTTTGAACGCAAGCTCGCCAAGCTCAGCCTTGTCTTTTTTAATCTGGCTTTTGAACTGCTGGATTTCAATCTTCAAAATGCTTTCGTCACCAAACTTAGAGGCTGCCTTGCTAGCCTTTCCGATTGCCTGTTTGGTAGCCATAACGCCTTTATCAAAATATTCTTTCAAATCATCTTTAGTCATAATTTCTCCAAAAAAATTGCTAATTTCTCATTGCTCATTACTAATTATAACTCACATTCTCTTAATTGCAAGCAAGGTAAGGTCGTCAGCCTGGACATCTTCGCTCACGCCTGTGTAATAGACATAGTTCGTCTCGCCCTCATCAACCTTGTTCACGCAATAATAATCGTAGAGGTTAAAGTATTTTGAAAGGAAAGCGTCGATTTTGCGATCAATCTTGATTCCATCGCCAAAAATTTGAATTACAGTCTTCTTTTTTCCTTCCAAATCCATCTCCGTCTTTTCTACCCTTCCGGTTGAGTCTGGCTTTTTGTACATTCGGAATACTTTTTCCACAGCCGTAAGAGCTATAATCGCATTTTCAATTGTGCCCTCACATTTTGTGAAATCGAACTCCAATTTTTCACCGGCGACAGGACTATGATAACGGGTAAGAACATACTTCCGTTTATTTAAGACTGATTCAATAATATCCTGAACACGGCTCGGCTCCATCTGTTCGCTCTGCTCGCCTTTTTTGTGGGTAGCGTGGATTTCTCCTTCTTTTAAATTTGGCTCGTTGCAGGCAATCACTTCAAAATCGGCATTACGGAAGAATCTCGTTGACTCCTCAATACCGTCAGTATAAAGGAAGAGAACATCATTTGACTTTAAATGAATTTTTTCGACCTTGTATCCGCCTTTCATTTCGACCATAAAGCTCGGAAGAGGGCCTGCAGCCGGTGCTTCGTGGAGAGTAATCACTTTTATTTTTCGCTCATCAGAATCAAAGACACGAAGGATATTATCACCAGCGTTGCAAGTATAAACATCGCCAGTCTTTGTATCGAAAAGACAAATCATCATTGCTGCAAATTTGCCCCGCAAGCCCAAAGATTCGATAAAGTCATTTATGTCCGAAGCAAGAAGATTGAGCTTGACTCCGTTCTTTTCAAATTTCCAGGTTGCAAAATAACGGCGGAAAATCGTTGCGACAATTGTCATGATAAGGGCCGCAGGAACTCCGTGTCCAGAAGCGTCACATTTTATGAAAGCATACCACCGCTCATCAAGCTTTTTGTAATCAAAATAGTCACCGGAAACAGCATCAGTTCCCTCGTAATATCCGTAAAGTTGTATCTCTTTTTCTTTTAGCTCTGCGACAGTTTCCTTTTCGGCACCTTCACTGACAAGCGGAATGAAAGCTTTTTGAACAGCCTGACCGTCAAGGTTCATGATGCTCATTTCGGCTGCCTCTGCCCGAGCCTTTGCTTCCTCTGCCTGTGCACGAGCAGCCTTTTCCCGCTCTTTTGCGGCACGCTGATAAGCGATTTTTGCCCTCTCCTCGTCTTTTGCACCTTTTACCAGACCTTTGGTCATTTCATTTACGGAATCGCCCAAAGTTCTAAGTTCATCACGTGAAGTGATTTTAATCTCAACGCCCTCAAGGAGAAGCTTATTCTCAGTTTCGGTGATTTTTTTAACGTGCGAGACAATTTTCATGATCGGGTTTGTAATAATCGATGAAAGCGTGAACGAGCTGACAAGAGCAATCAATGCCGCGATAAGAGCCGAAGCAAACGAGATATACATGACAAGATTTCTTGAATCCTCAATCTGCTTAAGCAATGTGCTAGTGCTGACTCGAAGGATAATAATCGCCTGAAGGAAATCAACGTTGTTGTTTGCTTTCTGGTAGATTACAGGCCAGTAAAAATCATATTCAGTCGTATCATGATCGAGTTTGTTATCGTCCATATAAGGGAAAGAAGTAAAACTCTGAGCGGAAAATTCATTCAGCTTACGGAAAATCAGATTTGAATTATCGGCCGTGGTTCTGGACAAATCATCTACGATTTTTTTTGCCTCATTATTCAAGTCAATTGAAAGCGCACGGAAACTAGAATTCAAAGAAGCCTTGACTTGAACCGTACCAGCATCAAAGACAGGAGATGTTATCTTTTCGAGAATATCAGCATCGTTCGTAGCCCAGACGTAATTCAGAGGCTTTTTTTTGTAATCTATTGAAGATTCATCATCAACTTCATATCCGTCAATATGGTGACTGATAATTGTAGCGAATTCAGACTCAGGGAAGTTGTCAGTCTGGTTTACGATTGCACCGATTTCAACGATTTTTTCACGACCGTCATCAAGGTATGTCTCAAGTCCGCTCGCCATGTTTCCCATAACGACTTTAACGCGGTCTTTCAGGCCGGTAATCAAAATTCTCTCCTGAACCAGCATCATTCGTGAACCGATTGCAAAAGAAATGCCGGCAACGATGAAAAGCAGCAGGCCGGTAATCAAAAATCCGAATTTTACTTTCAGAGAATATCGATTTCTCAATGCAGAGTGTATTTTTTCAATTTTTTCCTGTTCCATATATTCTCCTGTCAAAATTAACGCAACTTCCTTTCTGATTTTAACCATATCCCCGGCGGAAATTATAATGCCCCGGAAACATACGAAAATTCCAAGCATGATGAGGACTAGCAGCGACCAGAACAGCAGGCTGTCCGTATTCACGCTGTATTCGGATTCAATTTTTGGAATGATTTTCCAAATCGGCTCAAAATTATATTGTTTCTCGTATTTGACCGTGCCATTTTCGCCAATCACGAGATTTCTTCTCCAGGTAGAAAGTCCTCGCTCCGAATGCCGAATCTGAACTGAGTAATTTCCGCTTTTCATTCCGTCAATTTTGATGCCGGAAATTTTTTCTAACGAACCGCTGCTTTTTTTGATTGAATAATCGCCATCATCTTTTTTGAAGATAAATTTTTTGCCGCTTTCTTTTTGCGTAAGAATGACTTCGGAGATTTCGCCGTCGTAAGAGAATTCCTCGCCGGAAACAGAAATCGCTACATTTCCAAAATCATCAGGCACAGCTTCAACATTGCGAATCAGAGTGGCGGCTTTATACTTGTTCAAAAATACAATGCAGCTTTCCGGCTCGCCGGCATTTCCCACAGAATCAATAGCACGAACCGAGAAAACATAAAGACCGTTGTCACGATTTCTGAACGAAACGGCTGATTTTGACGAAGCGATTTTTGAAGCAGGAATCCTTGTACGGGAAAAATTTTCCTCATTCTGCTCAACAAGTGCCGAAAGAATTTCAGAGCTTTCTTCGGGTGATATTTCAAGTTTCTTTGATTTTGTAACAGCAAGATTTTTGTCAATCGGAGCAATTCGAGTCAAAGTCCAAGAATAGCCGGCAACCTCGTCGGTGTCGCTCAAATCATTCTGCCATGAAAACGCAACGTCATTCGAAGATGCAAATCCCCATTCATCCTTGTCAAAAGAAATTTCCGTAACTTTTTTGGGCGGAGTACAATCATAATAATATTCAAGACTCGCTGTCTCAGACCAGTTTCCGGCCTTATCAAGCACGCAGGCCTTAAAGTAAACGATTTCATCAGTTTTTAAGTCATCCGGGATTTTCGCAGAAATCACATTGTCGCTGGTTTTTCTGTACTGAGAAGAAAAAACGTTCTTTTCCGGGAGGGCATTTTTGTCAGTCGTCCAAATTCCAGACCAGCCTTCTACTCCTGATATATCTTTTGGCATCACAACGCGCACGGAAGGATTTTTTTCACCACCCCTCTTTCCGATTTTGAAATTTCGGGCAGAGATTTCAGGTTTTGAGGCCCTGTAATCCTCACAAAGCATTGAAATTGAAGTCGAAGAAGCATCTTCCTGCCAGGCAAGACAAAGCGAAGAATTTTCTGCAAGGATGAACGCACAAGGAAAACTCGAAGAAATCTTTTTATCCTGCCGCAGCTGAATAGAATCAACCTCAATCCACTGAACGCCAAGGTTTTCCGCAAGATGAACATTGTTCACGCCGTTCCGGTCATCAAACCAAAGCGCAAAAAATTTATCGTGAAACAAAAACAATGACGGACGGCGACCATTTCCGAAGGCATTCAATGACTCAACATCAGCCCGGTCTATGATTTTTCCCTCAGAAGAAAGAGGCGCGACCATTACAGTGGCCGTGCTTCCTGTTTTTGAGGTGCGTTCCCAAATAATTTTCGTATTCTGCCCGTCAGAAAGAACAAAAGGACGGAAGTTCTTAAAATCAAGGTAATACGAACTGTCCGGCATTGAAGATGAATCCGTGACAATAAACGGCTCGCTCCAGATTCCGCCCGGAGCTCTCGTAGACGCATAAATCAGCGAAGTAGTCGAATCTTTTGCATTCCAGCCTTCAAAGAAAACGAAATCATTCCCGTTGATCTTCGTAAAAAAAGGAGAAAATGCGTTTGAAATCGCTGAAGCCGGATTAAAGAACTTTAGGTCAGACCATTTTTTGCCGTCAGCCGACTCAGAATACAAAATCGAGAACGAAGATTCGGTCGGGCTCTGCTTTCCTTCACCAAGCGAGATAAACAGAATGAAAGAGCCGTCTCCCGAAGAAAAGATTCGTGATGATGTAATCTGCTTTTTTTGAGGCGGGAACGTAAATTCCGAAAATGAAGCCGCGCTGTCCGAAGAAGAATAGACTTTGATTACACCGTTCGCAGAAGATGAATCAATAACAGAAACAGCGATCGTTCCGAGAGGAGAAAGGGCCGCCGAATACATGTCAGGAACGCTGTCGCCGTAGTATTTGAAACTGTCCTTTAAGCTGAACGTATCAGACCAGAGCAGGTTGTCTTTTTTTTGCCGCCATGAGATTTTTATTTCCTGCCGGGCTTTGTCCACTGATTCATAGAAAATGTATGCGTTATGAGCATCGTAAAGTGCGACAGGGAAATAAGAATTTCTGGAATTATTATAATTTCTGCCGGAAAGACTTTCCACCGAATCCCAGAAAAAAGTTTCTTTGTTTTGCGCATGAAGGTATGGAGCAGCAAGAAGAATCGCAAAAAACAGTATATATTTAAAAAATCGCCTTACAGAAAAAATTCTGCTGCATAAAATCAATGGAGAATCACATAATTTTTTTTGCTTGAGACTGCGTAACAATCTCGAATCTATCTGGCAATTCATAACTTCATATACCTACAGTCTCTTAAGAAGTCGGTTGTTCAAATCTATTACTTTGCGGCTTTTTTTGGCAGCAGCCCCTTTCAAAAGATTGTCCATTATACCTTTTGCATCGGCAAATCGCCGCTGGTTAAAGAGACGGGCCGCCTCAGCATACATCTTTTCGTCATTCTGAGAAAGGATTGCCGTTGAGCTCGCGCCAATTTTGAGCTGAATCTGAAGCTTGAGTTCCTTTGCGGCCTTGCTGGTTCCGTCAATCGCAATCGCCTCATTCGCAAGCACAAGAGCACGACTAAGCTTTGCCTCATCACTTCCGGCATCCCTGAATGCTTTTTTGGCTTCGGCAATTTTTGAGTCAGCCGAGCGTTTGACCTCTTTTTTGACTTCCTTCTTCGGGAACATTCCCAACGAGTCTTTTATATCATAAATTTCCTGGGCAAGTCCCGGATATTTCGGATTAATCGCGTACAGGTCTTCCAGATCGGCAAGCCGTTCGTTTTTGTTGGAATTTAAGCGGGCAGCATTGTACTGGTTCTCAAACTGCCGAGGGAAACCTTCTGGATCAAGTTCCTGCTGAATTTTAAGCGTAATCAGTCTGGCTTCCTTGTTGAGAGGATAAACGTTCTGCACGTTACGGATATTCGTGAGCGCAAGATTAAACGCTTCGTTCGCCTTCTCAGTGTTTCCATCTTTTTTGAGTTTCACGCCTTTTTCAAAACTCTGCTTTGCCATATCAAGGCTGTACGAAAGCTCCGGATAATGCGGATCTGACTGAAGCAAAACACGGCCATATTCAATGCTCTTGATTGTCTTTACAATGTTGAGCATATCTTCGATTTCTGCATCCTCATCAGTGCTGACTTTTGCCCATCTTGACTGAGCCGTAACCAAAAGAGTTTCTGCCGCGTCAAAATTACTTGAATAATAAGCAATTGCGGCCTTGTCTTTGAGCGCGAAAACTTCCCGCAAGACTTTTTCATACTCTGCCCTCTGAATTTTTACGGCAAGTTCATTCAAAGTTTCCTCACGCATCGCACGGATTTTTTCGGAATATTCGATATCCAGTGCACCGGCATATTTTTCTGAGGCAGAGTCAACAGCACTGTTCGCATTGTCAAAATCCTCTTTTTTGAAGGCTCTGAGAGCGATTTCGTACTGTTCATCAGCATTTCTGAGAAGATTTTCGTAATCCCTGATTTTTGGAATCGCGGCATCAGCGACGGCCTGATTTTTTGCATAAAGCGAATCGAAATCCACAATGATTTTGTCCATGACCTGGCATCCACTGTTAAAATCATTTTCTGAGAGGCGGTATTCTTCTCCACCATTAAGAAGCTCACGCTTTTCGACAAGTTCTGCCTTTTTGCGTATAATCTCCTGATTTATTTTTAGCGCCGAATCTTTTGCCTCGATCGGATATTTTTTTATAAATTCAGAAGAAAATCCGTCATCCGAAGAAGCTGCTTTTCCGCCAGTCAAAAGATTTTCTGTATCGGCGCAAAGTTTTTCATAATGGTCATAATCTTTCTGGGCCATATCTGAATATGCAATAGCAATGTAGCCCCAAAGACCTTTCGCGTGGTTCGTCGCTTCTTTAAGATTCTGGTCATTGAGAGATACAAAATAGCCAATGTATTTTCGGAAATCAAGCGGATTATCAGAAATCTGCACGCCTGCTGTAGTTCGTTTTCTGGTACCCGAAATTTTGAGTCTTCCGCCACTTATCCTGCGAAGCTCCTCAATTTCTTTTTCACGAGCGGATTTACTGTCAAAATATTCTTTTTGTTTTTTCTGCTCTTCATTGACAAGCGTAATATAAGATTTTGAATCAGATTTTATCTGCTCATAGCGAAGAAGTTTTTTGAGATTATACGCGACAACTTCTTCAGAGAAATCGGTTTTGTCGATTTTTTCAGGATTTGCCTTTTCATGAGCCAGTTCCTGTGCACTTTTATACGCGAGCGACAAATCTGAAAGATATTCACTGACAAATCCCATCGAAGAAGCATAACCTAAATGCAGTTCCCCTACAGTCGTTCCATCAGTATTTTTTTCAAGATTATACAAGTCATGGACATAACGCGCGAACTGAGAATACATCTTTGCAACGGAGACATTCTTTTGCTCAGCATCGATTTTATTTGCCAGAGAATAAATTTTGCCTTCAGGAAGATTTTTTAGCAGCGTGTTGAGGCTTTCCAAAACCGCTTCGTTCGTTTTTTCCTTCATTCGTTCTACTCTGCTGTTAAAATAAGCGTCAAAAGCCCCGATTATGCCAGTGTCAGGATTTGATTCATCACCAAGAATGAATTTTTTGTGGAAAGTGATGTAAGAAGTTCCGCCAAGCAACGGATTTCTCTCGTTTGCAAGGCTGTCAGCACGCTCCAGGACATTCACCTCTGCGATTATTTTGTTACGAAGAGCAGCATATTTTTCAAAAGCTGTGTTCACGTTTTTTAAGGCAGACGAAACGGCGGTTACATCCCTGGCCGTAATTGCCTTTATATATTCGTTGAATGCTTTCTCGCACTCATTTATTCTTGCATCCATGCTGGCAGAGACTAAATTTCCGGCAACAAGGCTTCGGACATTGCCAACTGAACGACGAACCGGCTCCGTGATGTCAGATTCGTACACAACAGGGATTCCTTCAGCACCAAGGACAGGCTTTCCCGTATCAAAAACAATATCCGAAACTTCATTTTTGATTGCAAAACCTTCCTCAAATTTTACGGCAGCCTCAGAAAATTTTTCTTTTCTGACAAGGGCAACACCCTCACGCATGATTTTATCGTAAAGAATCAGGACTTCGCCCAGAGTTACGGTTCTTCGGGCAAGGTTCGTAAATTCAATCACATTCTCGTTTGAATCGAGCTCGGAATTTTCAAGTTCTGCAATTTTTGAAAGTTTTTCCGCCTTTGACTCATCGCCGCTCCGAATCAAATCCACGAGGGCACCAGCTCCATTGTTGTATTCCTCACGAAGCTTCATCACGCGGGAAATTCTTTTTTGAGCACGGTCGAAATCGTTCGGATGAGCGGCAATATATCTTGAAAGTTCTTTGAGGGCGTCGTTGTATGCGGTCGTATCGATAAGAAGATCTATCTGTTTTAGGGACAAAACATCCCCGGCCTCACTTTCAGCATTTTCTGAAAAAAGAATCGAGGAAAGGAAAAGAGAAATAATCAAAATCAAGGCTAAATGTCTTTTTGGCATTTCCTTAGTACAAGCGACACGCCTCCCTTTCTATTTTTCGGTATTTTTAATAAGTTTAGCGAGATATTTATCCGAATATGTATTATAATATAATATGATGAAAAAAATCTTCTCGATAAGCGTTTTTTTTATTTTTCTCACACAAATCCAGGCCCTGGATTTAACGGACACACAATCCACGCTTGCAGATATTTTTCCATCTTCCGTTGATCCAAACGAAGGAACCACGGTCTTCCGCTCAATGAATATTCCATGCGGCGGCCGCACAGAGGCTCTTGGAACGGCATTTTCTGCCCTCTGCGACGACTCCACATTCTTTGATTACAACCCGGCTGGCAGCGCAATTCTCAATCAAACAGAAATTTCACTTTCTCACAACGCATGGATTGCAGATTCTGCCCTTGAAACACTTGCCCTCACACGCCGTAACGGCAATACAGGTTATGGCGCGCAGCTCAAATGCTTTTACGTTCCGTTCAGCGAATACAATCTTTATGGTGACAGGGTAGCAGGAAGCTATTACAGCGAGACATCAGCTACATTCAACCTTTCGCACACCTTTTTGGCCGGCTACACTTTCAGAGGAATTTCTGCAGGCGCAAATTTAAAACTGGCATGGCGAAGCGTTCCAGATTACACCGACAACCGCGACGATTCAATAATCTCAGGCTCAGGTCTGGAACAGTCCGCCCTCGGTATCATGGGTGATCTTGGTGCAATGGCCAGTTTCAACGCCCTCAAGTTTTATCAGGACCGGGAACCAAATATCAAGCTAGCCCTCACCCTCAACAATTTTGGCGCATCCATCACAGGTTTCGGATCCTCAATCAAAAAAGACGATGACACTCCCGCCAGAATTTCAGCAGGATTTTCTTACAAGCCTTTCGCAAGGCTCATGATAACCAGCGAATTACGTAAACCGGTTCTTCTGAGCAATTTTTCTTCCAGCGGCAAGCTTTCATTCGCCACAGGTCTCGAAGCTAAACTCACGCCGATTTTCGCTTTCCAGTGTGGATTTCTCTTGCAGGGCGCAAACCCAAGGTTCAGTCTGGGCAGCGAATTTGACATCAAAGGAATCAAAATGGATGTGGCCTACACGCTGGACTTAACCACATCAGCAAATCCTGTGAACCACATCAGTCTGAGTGCAAAAATGACTTTCGGGGATCGTGGCAGAAAAGCTACGATGGCTCAGGTTGACCAGCTTTATCTCGAAGGGCTTCAATTTTATTCCGAAGGCTACTACAGCGAGGCAATCATAAAATGGGAAGAAGCAATAAAAAAAGCCGCCTCATCACCTCTTTGCATAAAGTTTGAGCCAGCCATTCAGGCAAGGGATGCCGCACTCAACTTCAACAAGCAGAAAAGCAAGCTCGAAGACATGTACAACATCTCTTTTGAAGAATACTAACGGACATTCAAAAAAAACACAGATTTATTTTCTATTAAACAAACCTGTGCTTCCATAAGACTATTTCTTTGGCGAGAACATCCTGAAGTTCATCCATGGGAAAATTAGGTGCTCTTTTTCAAGTTTGGTGAGCCATTCAGTGCTTACGGTATTTGAGCCGAGTGCGTCAAACACAATCATAAAAGCTTTGATAGACTCTTTGAATCTTTTTGCGGCATATTCCGGGAAATCACCATCATGAATCATTTTGCTCCACTCACCGCTTTCGGCAAGCATGAGCTCACGTGCGCCCAAGTTCAGGAGACGGACCTTCAGTCCTGTTTCGTTCGGGAAGCGGTCTGACAAATCCACCATTCGCTCACTCATTTTGCGAGTATATCGAATCATCCAGTCATTTGAGCTGTCAAGCAAATCTTCGCCATAGCTGTTGCCCTGTGCGGCTCCAGGATAAGGAGTGATTTTCTGCAAAGAGAATATATTACCGATTAAAGCAGCTGCCCCTGAAAGTTTGATGTCAGAAGCTGAAGTTTCACGAATAAGACTTTCGAGCCAGATACATCCCTCGGCCCAATCCTGACCGATATTTTTGGCATCGATTACGCAAAGGAGAGAAGCAGGCTTTTCACCCAGACACTCCTCGGCAGCATCAAGCTTGGCTTTTTTGGCCTCAAAGAAAGCAAGCGCATCCTTGTGAGCCTGAATGACTGCATCATCTTCATTGTATGCGCCGTTCTCAGAATTGTTCCAGTAGCGGAAATAAGACGGAATACGCGGCATTCCGTCATCAATGAGCCCGGAATCGACAAGGCTCTGGAACGGGAGCTCGTAAGCGGCATCCTTTCCCTGATTTTTGTATACAGGATTGGAAGAAAAACCGTTTTCACCAACAATATCTTCAGGAGTGTCAGAATCCTGGCAGAAAAGAGCGAGAGAAGATTTTGAAAGGCTCGTCGTGTTATCAAGATTGCATCGGACAGGAGAAAAAATACCGTTCTCAGGAAGTGTTTCGCTGAAAAGCATGGAACGAATATCCACGATTGTATATTTGAAACCGTAAGAACGAAGAACCTGCTCGATACCTGGAGTGTAACCCATAAACGGAAGATAAAAGCCCTCTGGATTCATGCCGAAATAATGGCGGTGTGAATACAATCCGACTTCAACCTGCGCGTTTAAAATCTCTGTCATATCACCAAAATGCGGAAGGAACGCGTAAGTGCCGCAAGTAGCAAGCAACTCAAGGTTCCCTTTGCCAGCAAAATATGCAAATTCTTTTATGAGATTCTGGGAATATACCTGAGTAAAATCGGCCAGATCTTTTTTGGCTTTTGCAAGGCATGACTGCGCATTTTTAAGGAGCTCATTGTCAGAAGCAAGACGAGCAATTTCAGCTTCACCAAAGGAAATTCGCTTTTCGAGCCAGTTTATGTACTGAGACTTAATCAAATCATCATCAAGGAGTGAGCACAAAGAAGGAGAAAGCACGAGAGCAAGCTTGAAATCTATTCCGTCGTTTTCAAGACGGTGAAACATATTCACAAGAGGAAGATATGTCTGGGAAATAGCCCCGAAAAGAATGTCATTCTGGAGCGCATATTGTTTTTCATCATCATGTCGGATATATCCCTGATGACCAACTATTGTTAAAACAAGATTTTTAGCCATTTACTCTACTCCACAAAAGACTGTCTGTATTTTTCATAGTGAGATTTGAGCAATTTTTTTATGCCGGAAACCTCAAGGATTTTTGGAACATCAAACTCTTGCCCTGGAAAAGCTTTGGAGAAGATTGCAGGTGTTTGAGGAAGAGCAATTTTTTTAGAAATCGTGAGACTGTCATAAGTTCCGTTCACAAAGAATGCGACCAGATCAACGCGCAGGAACTTCCGCCCGGTTTCAAGGAGAATATACTGATTGCGGTCTGACAAAGAAACCTGCAAATCATAATAATCGACAGGAGTTGAATCCTCTTCGTTTTCAAAATATGAAACCCGAAGAACCATGTTCTTGAAACGAGCAGACTCCGAAATCTTTTTGAGCGCATCGTTGCTGATATCCCAGTAAACAAACGCCCATGCAGGATTCCGAAGAATCACAGAAAGCTCTGTTTCATTGAATGAAGAAGGAATATCCGTGCTTTCTGAAGGAATATCACCGTTTTCATTCATTGCCGGAGCCTTTGCAACCGGCTGATTAGATTCCTGAGCAACTTCAAGAAGCTCCCCGATTATAAACCGACGGTTAAGATTGTCAGGGATGTCAATTCCGTAATCGTCTGCAAGAGCAATAAGATCTGCAGAAGACAAGGTTTCTAGATATGCCAATGTTAAGGTTTTATTTTCCATATAGTCCTAATTTTTTATTAGTTTACAATTGTCTTAAAAAACGCAATAAAAATCAATAGAGCATAGAGAAAGCATTAACATTTTTATTGAAAAATAGAAAAAATGTTGTAAAATAGTATTAAAGAGGATTATTTTGGAACATTTTTTTGCCAGCGAAAAGTTATGCGATTTCATCTCTACAGCCCAAAAATCAGGCTACACCCTGCAGGAAATGAATGATTTTCTGCAGGAGACTGTCTCTGATTTTGCAGACGATCTTCAGCTGGGCAGGCTATCTGTCACCGTTTCAAATCCTCAGACTGTCTATGAGCCACTGGGCCTTAACACTGAGATTTTGAGCTACACGAATCCCAAAGGATTCAATTCCGACACATACGAAAAATTTTACTTCACCGAAGAAAACGGATTCATCAAGCTAAAGGCCAACCTTCTTCCTGGCGTAATTTGGACAAAAGAAAACAAAAAGATGATTGACAGCTATGTTGACCTGTCATACATTCTTTGCAGCCGCATCAGGCTTCTGAACATCATGGCGGCAGTCAAAATCACCGACTCCCTCACAGGCGCGCTCAATCTGCACGGATTGCAGGAAGTCGTAGCAGAGATTTTGTCACAGCAAAAAATCCAGAATTATTCAGTCATTCTTCTCAATTTCAAGAATTTCAAATACATCAATCAAAAAGTAACAACCGACAACGGTGACATCATCCTCCGCAAGTACAGCATGATGGTTCAGGGATTTTTGGAAAAGCAAGGCTATATTGCCAGGCTCGGAAGCGACAATTTTCTGGTTCTCACACCCAAAGAAAAACTCAAAGACTTTATCCGCTTCATCGAAGGAATATCAATTTCTGTCAATAACAAAGGCACGGTCGAAGATGTCAAAATCAACGTGCGCGCGGGCATCTACGAAACCAACGAAGAAACAACATTCGGCGATATCATGTCAAATTCTGCAGTTGCTCTTGATACGGCACGGCATTCCCGCCATCACGACATTATTTTCTTCCGGCAGGAAATGCTTGAAAAGGCAATCCACGACAAAAGCATCTCCAATATGTTCATGGATTCTCTCGCCAAAAACGAATTCAAAGTCTATTACCAGCCAAAGGTTGATTTGATCACAAACACGCTCTGCGGTTGCGAAGCTCTTTCCCGCTGGTACGCACAAAGGCTGATTACTCCGGCCGAGTTCATCCCGATTCTTGAGGCAGAAGGCACAATTAAAAACCTCGATTTTTACGTGCTTGAGGTCGTGTGCAAAAATATCCGTGAATGGATGGACAAAGGAATTGAACCTGTCCTAATCTCAACGAACTTCTCAAAGCTGCATCTTTCCGATGAAAATTTCGAGAATCATATCATCTCCGTCCTTCAAAAATACAATGTCCCGTCAAAATATCTGGAGCTTGAGCTTACGGAGCTTTCTGATTACCAGTATTTTGACCGTCTCGTGCGTTTCGTAAACACCATGAAAGAAGCTGGATTCAAAATCTCAATCGATGACTTCGGAACAGGCTTCTCATCAATGAGCCTCGTGCGCAATCTCAACCCGGACGTCATCAAGTTGGACAAATCACTGATTGACAACGTAGCCGCCGGCGATGACCAAAAAGCCAGAACCGACCGCGTAATAAGCCGCTCAATAATCAACATGGCTCACGAACTTGGCATCAAAGTAATAGCCGAGGGAGTAGAAACAAAAGAACAAGCCGAATTCCTAAAAGAAAACAACTGCTTCATGGCGCAAGGCTTTCTGTTTGACAAAGCACTTGAGCATGATGAATTTGAAAAAAGATTAGTTACACGAAAATACGAGATATAAATTCCTCACAGAGGGCACAGAGTTCACAAAGATATTTTTATAGTAACAAAATAAAATGCCTCAGTCCCACTGCTCGTAAAAGCAATGCGACTGAGGCTTTATTTTTGAGCCTAAGAGTGCTCTCTGTGCACTCCTAAACTCTGTGAGGAATTCTCACTAGAAGCTGCCTGCAACTGCAACAGCACAAGCTACTGTACAACCTACCATTGGGTTGTTGCCCATGCCCATGAAGCCCATCATCTCAACGTGTGCTGGAACTGAAGAGCTACCTGCAAACTGAGCGTCTGAGTGCATACGACCCAAAGTATCTGTGAAGCCGTATGAAGCCGGGCCTGCAGCCATGTTATCAGGATGCAATGTACGACCTGTACCGCCGCCTGAAGCTACAGAGAAGTATTTTTTGCCAGCGAGGAGGCGCTCTTTTTTGTATGTGCCTGCAACCGGGTGCTGGAAGCGAGTTGGGTTTGTAGAGTTTCCTGTGATAGAAACATCAACATCCTCGTGCCACATGATTGCAACGCCTTCGCGAACGTCGTCTGCACCGTAGCATTTTACGATGAGGCGGTCTGGGTTTGAACCGTATGGGATTTCTTTAACGACTGTGAGAGCCTTGTCTGTACCCTCGCCGTTGAAGTAGTCGAATTTAGTCTGAACGTATGTGAAACCGTTGATTCGGCTGATGATCTGAGCTGCGTCTTTTCCGAGACCGTTCAAGATAACGCGGAGCTTGTTCTTGCGAACTTTGTTAGCGTTAGCAGCGATTTTGATTGCGCCCTCAGCTGCTGCGAATGACTCGTGGCCAGCCAAGAATGCGAAGCACTGTGTCTCCTCAGAAAGAAGACGAGCACCCAAGTTTCCGTGTCCGAGACCAACTTTGCGGTCATCAGCTACAGAACCTGGCAAACAGAAAGCCTGCAAGCCTTTACCGATGTTAGCGGCAGCTGTTGAACCTGTTTTGTCACCAGTTTTCTCTGCTTCTTTGATAGCGATTGCTGAACCGAGAACATAAGCCCATTTAGCGTCCTCGAAACAAATCTGCTGTGTAGACTGACAAATCTCGTATGGATCGAAACCACGAGCTTTGCAGAGGTCACGGGCTTCGTTGAGACCAGCCTCGCCCTCTTTGAAACCATATTCTTTAAGAGCCTTATTCACCTGAGGAATGCGGCCTGCGAAATCTTCAAATAATGCCATAAGTCTATTCCTCCTAATTACTCTTTGCGTGGGTCGATGAGTTTAACCATGCCCTGATCAGCTGTTACACGACCGTAGTGTGTGCGAGCCTTCTCGATAGCCTCTTTTGGCTCAACGCCAGCTTTGAGAGCGTCCATCAATTTACCGAAGTTGATACAGTTGTAACCGATAATCTGGTTGTCCTTGTCGATTGCACATGTCTCAACGTAGCCTTCTGTCATTTCGAGGTAGCGAGGACCAGTTTTGCGAGTAGCAAACATAGTTCCGACCTGTGAGCGGAGGTTCTTTCCCAAATCTTCGAGAGAAGCACCAACTTTGAGACCGTCTTTTGAGTATGCAGACTGTGAGCGTCCGTAAACGATCTGGAGGAAAAGCTCGCGCATAGCAGTGTTGATAGCATCGCAAACAAGGTCAGTGTTGAGAGCTTCAAGCAAAGTTTTTCCAATCAAGATTTCTGAAGCCATAGCAGCTGAGTGAGTCATGCCTGAGCATCCGATAGTCTCAACCAAAGCCTCTTCGATGATACCGTTTTTAACGTTCAAAGAAAGTTTGCAAGCACCCTGCTGTGGTGCACACCAGCCGATACCATGTGTAAATCCAGATACATCTTCGATTTTTTTAACCTGAACCCACTCGCCTTCCTCAGGGATTGGGGCAGGACCATGATATGCGCCCTTAGCCAAAGGACACATATGTTCCACTTCTGCAGTGTAAGTCATGTAATGCTCCTTACATAAAAGTATAGAAAAGATTAGACCAGAAACGCTCACACAAGAAGCCGAAGTCCGTTGCTACAAACTGTCATTTTCTTGTAAGAAAACGTTTTTTGTCCTATAAATAAGAAGAATATCACATTGCGAGGGAGTTTTCAATATTTAAATTTTGAGTCGGATATCTAATGCAAATATAAGGAAACTTCGAAAAGCTGAAGTTTTTCGAGATTCCCATAAATTTTATGAAAGCATCGCTTCTTTTAATACCGGGGCATACTTTCGGCTGAACAAAACTTCCTCGCCGTTGGGCATTTTCGCATAAAGACGACTGTTGAGGGCCGTACGGACAGACTGGATTTTATTCAGATTAACCAGATATGATTTTGACGCACGAATTATTCCGGCAGTTTTTGAAATCGCCTCAACCTGGTACAAACGCAATTTCATTTGGTAAATTTCATTCGCAGTGTATGCAAACACCTGCTCAGCGTCCGCCTCAAAATAAAGAATCTCATCAAGTTTTAGCTGAACTTTGCAATCGTGCTCACCGAACGCCTCGATATTTTTAAGATTTTTATCAGCAGGAATATCAGATTTATGCTCTTCGCCATCTTTATTCTCTGACTCAAGCTTTTTTGCCGCAAGCTCATTGAGTTTTTTATTCAGCTTTTCAGTCTCTGCTTTTTCCATCTTGTACATAAAGAAATAAGAGAAAAAATCAAAGACAACGACACTTATCGCAACCGCAACAAGACCTTTTGAGCCTATTACAGAACCGACAAGAATTTTTGAAGCCACAACGAACACAATCTCTAAAAACACAAGCTCAACGCTACGCTGAACCAGAACCTGCGGAATCGTCATATTTTCTTTGAGATACACAGGAATACACGGAATCATGCAGACAAGACCAAATACAAGCGGAAGAAAAATATGCGCATAAGAAATTGCCGCCTCACGGGCAAACAAGGTTCCGATTATTGCAAAAGAAAGTGTGCATTCAGTCTCCACGAGAAAAAAATCCCGCAGAAAGGAGGTAAGATTAATATTTGCTTTCATTTTTAAATACCTTATAATTTTATTTACTTTTCGTTCAACCCCTTCATAATCCATACAAAGCTTGCGGTCAAGAAAGTGAACGTGACCACCCAGCTGATAGGATAAGAGTAGAAAATGCTTTGAAACGTGTGAAAGCGGGGAATCTGGAAAAATGTCGCGAGATAGACGATTCTAAGCCCGCATGCTCCGACCAGCGTAATAATCATCGGGAGAATGGAATGCCCGACACCACGAATTACGCCGCCCATTGAGTCCATCATGCCACAAGTGAAGTAAGTCGAAAGAATCACAGTAAGCCTGAGCATTCCCGCATCGATTACTTCCGGGCTTTCTGAGTAGATTCCAAGAACAGGCCGCCCAAAGAAAAGGACTGCAAAGCCAAGCACAAGCCCAACGACAACAACGCTTGCCTCGCTGATTACGATGAGCCGCTTGATTCTGTCGAATTTGTGCGCCCCCATGTTCTGACTGGCAAAAGTCAAAGTAGCCTGGGCAAAACTGTTCATCGAGATGTAGACAAAGCCTTCGATGCTCTGAGCCGCACTGTTTCCCGCGACCATAACAGCCCCGAAAGAATTCACAGCAGACTGAATCAGCATATTCGAGAAGCTGAAAAGCATACTCTGAAAACCGGCCGGAACGCCAATCTTTATAATCCGCATGAGAATCGGAATGTCGAGCCGGAGCCTATGCAAATCAAGTCGGAATTCTTCATCCTCGTGCATCAAAATCCATACGACACAAACTGCCGCAAAAACCTGACTCAAAACCGTAGCATAAGCGACACCCGCAACGTCCATTTTTAACGGAATCACGAAAATAAGGTTGAGAATCACATTGATTACGCCCGCAACAAGAAGAATGTACAAGGGCCGCTTGGTGTCGCCTTTGGCACGCAGAATCGCCGCCCCGAAATTGTAAATGATAGTCGCAGTGATTCCGCCGAAATAAACTTTGAGATAAAGCGTCGAAAGAGGAAGGACATCCTCAGGAGAGGCCATGAGGATCAGAATCTGCCGCGAAAAAGCGATTCCCAAGAGAGTAAGGATAAATCCACCGATAACGCTCAGAACCATCGTGGTGTGAACGGTGCGGTTAAGCTCTTCTTTTTTGCCAGCGCCCAGGAAATTTGCCGCCACGACATTACAGCCAACGCCAAGCCCGATAAAGAAATTGACCATAAGGTTGACCATGGAGCTTGTGGAACCAACAGCCGCCAGAGAATTATCACCCGCGTACCTGCCAACGACAACAATGTCAGCCGCATTAAAGAGAAGCTGTAGAATAGAACTGAGAATCAGAGGAACGGAAAATTTCACCAGTTTCGGGAAAATCGCGCCCTCTGTCATGTCGATTTGATTTTTCATATTTTTTAAGATGCCACAAAGGTTCGAGTTTGTCGTGCCAAAGCACTAAACGGAAACTCTTTAAAAATATAATTGAAATTGCACAGCAATTCCGAATCTGTGCGGCAGTAAGAACTCTTACAAAAACAACACTCTTGGGAAGATGAAATGGAGCACAGCCGCAATGATACAGAAAATTCCGAGATACTTACGGCCACCCTCGTAAATTCCCTGAATTGACTCCGGCAAAGCAAGCTCAACTTCACTACGCTCCTGGTACCAGTCCAAAAGAAGAACCGCACCAGCCGCAAGACCTGCCAGTGAAGGAATCAAGTCGCCAATGATAGCAATGTCATACTGAATCGGAGAAAGAAGCTTCATGAGGCCTGTGAGAGCCGAAAGGATTCCAACCACAAGCTGCAGGGTTTTATCCCCCAGGAATGGAGCCGCAAGAGCACCCAATCCACCGCCGGCAGATTTTTTTGAAGCTTCAGAAGCAGAAGAAGACTCACCATCGAGGTTCAAGTCAAGGTCATCGGTTTCTGGATTGAAATCAGAAGAAGTTGAAGAAGAGCCCTCAGCAAACGGGTCATCGGAATCAGAAAGAACGAGACTCGTCTCCCCCTCGTCTTTTACCACGTAAATAAAAATGAGACCTGCTACAAGATTCAATAAAATTGACAAAAAATAAAACTGAAGCATAAAATCCTCTCTTGCACAGCGCGGCTAACGCTTTTCGACAGGAGATTCCAAACTAAGAAGCCCGTCACCCATGCCACAGACTGCACCGATTTTTATTATATCATAATCAGAGAATGTTGTCCGCAAGAAAATTTCGTTTCCGTCGTATTTTCCGGTCAGTTTTTCCTCCGCAACGGAAACTCCTTCCTTGTCGTAAGCCGTAACAGTTGCATAAATTGGAACGCCGTCCTCAAAATCAGCCTTTACCTTTTTGCCCGCCTCATTGAATTTTACGCTGGCATAAACTGACTCTTCATAAGAAAATGCCGAGACAGACACATCCACTTTATTCAAGGTTCCGCTTCGCTTTTCCGGCCCGAAATATCTCACGAACAAAATAATTCCAAAAGTGAAGACAATCGTAACAAAGAGAAGCCTGTTCCCTCTTGTTGCGACAAGCGACTTTAAAAGACCGCCTTTGTAAGGCTTGAAGTTGCCCGAATAATAATCCTGAACAATTTTTGGAGCACGTTTGAGCCGTTCCTCACGATTATAATGAAAAACAAGGTTATCCTCGGGTTTCTGATTTTCCTCGCGGGTCTCCTCAATCTTTGAAAAATCCATAAAAACCCCTACTGGTTGATAAACGACGCCAAAAGCGAATCAGTGCGCCACCATACAGCCTGAGCATTATCATTACGAACGAAAAGCCCCGAAATGATTCCGTTGCCGCTCAGAGAAAGCGTGTAATAAAGATTTTTTGAATGGTCAACAGAAAGAGCACGTTTTACAATACGCTGGCCGTCCGGCTGAACCATCTGCACGATAAAGCCTTCCTCATTCGGAACGATAAAGAAGAACCAGCCGTTTTCAGTGACGCCCAGAAAGTCAAAAGGCAGGTTGTAAATTTCTTTGGTAAGGTTTTCTGTAACAGAATACTCATAAGGCGGGATTTCAAGAGGCTCGTCATAAAGCGCCGTATCAACATTGAGCGGACACAAAAAAGTAGTGTAATAATCAATTCCAGACTGAACTTTGAGCGCAGAATCCATGGAAGCCATATAATAATCGACTTTTACATAAAGCTTATGCTCCGAACAATCCGGAATGATGTTCTCGACGGAAATATAAGCCGGAGCTTCCTCGTTTTCGTTTGTATTAAGCTTTGGAACAGTATTTTTCGAAACCGGTACAGTGTACAAAAGGAATCCGTCAATATTGAACCAGTATGCGACAAGCCCTTCATTCGTCGTGCAGACTACGACCAGCTCGTTTTCACGTGTGGTGTAAATATTTTTGATATAAGGAAATGGTGTTCCTCCTGGTCCCTGCTGGCCAAGATAATCGATAAACTTTCCGTTTGAGTCAAAACGAAGAACCACAAGGGAAAGCAAAAGACGGTTTGAAGCATCACGTTCCTGGCGTTCGGTTGGAAGAGTATCAACGGCATAAATATACTTGCGCGAATCAACCGCAACCGGGCCAAGCGTGCTGAAAGGATAAGGAATTGCCTTTTTTGTAGAGCTGATTGAATTCTTGCCGGCGAACGCCACATCTTTTAAATACTCGTCATTGTAATAAAGGCTCAGCAAATCACCGTAAGAATTGAGCTCAAGGATTTTTTTTGCCTCACCATTAGCAATATAGAAGAAACCGTCCCGCATGGTCATATAAGTGGAGATAGTTCCGTTACGAGCAAGGTCAAAAAGATTAAGTTCGTCCTCAAAATTTCCGTAACCGAGAGTAAAAAGTGCAGTTTCATTAACAGAATGCACCTGATTTGATTTTGAACATGAAATCATCAAAAAAGAAAAGACGAATGAAACAATCAAAAAAATTTTTTTCATGCGCCTATTATACAAAATTAATATTGTATGTGGAAGTCAAAAAAGAATACCACGCAGATTCGGACTGTCTACGAAATATCGATAAAAAACATACAAGACTGTGCTGCGTAGAAAAAAAATGAATCTGCGTGGTTTTGTTTATTCAGTAGTAAGAATGTTATATGCCTGCATCGGATCCTTACAGTCAAGCAATGCGTCGCGGACAGCCTTGTCCTTGAGCTTTGAGCTGAAGAAACTGAGAGTCTGCAAGTAGTATGAATGCTGATTGTATGCGGCAGCAATCATAATAAGCAGGCGGACCGGAGAATCATCGATTGTCTGGAAATCAAGCAGGTCATGCTTACAAATACCAACGCTCATAACCAGATCCGTGACTGATGAAAGGCGAACGTGCGGAATAGCGATGCCACGGCCGATAGCTGTTGACATAAGCTCCTCACGTTTGAGGATTTCCTCAACAAGCTCCTTTTCGTTTTTAACCTGAGGCGCTGTTGCAAGATTCTGCGCAAGCTCCACGATTGCATCATGCTTTGTTGAATGCTCGATGAACACGATTCGGTCTGGAGAAAGAATATTTTTTGCAGAAATGACATGGCTTGACTCAGCAGGTTTCTGTGAAGACGAAAGCCGCTCGTTCACCCAATTTTCGATTTCTGATTTTTTAAAACGCCAGACTGTACCAATTTTGCCAGCAGGAATCTCACCCTTCTGAGCCCAATCATAAACTGTACGCTCTGAAACCCGGAGATATTTTGCAACTTCTTCTATTGTAAGAATATCGTCTCCCACGATTTTACTCCTTATTTTTACCTTATTTTGAATTAGTTGATTTATTTTGCAAACTTTACGGTATTTTGTCAAGCCATACAATTCAGACAGGCAATACAAGAAATAAAACCGCGTTTTTTTTAAAATTCCGACATTATCTAATCGGCAAGTTCGTGAAGGCTGTCATACGGATAAAGTTCAGCTAAAGTTGTTCTGACAAGATTCTCGATTTTAGGCCCGAAAACAACAGGAACATCACCGTCACCAAATTCAGTGAGAACCTGACGGCAAGCGCCACATGGTCCGACCGGATAATCAGATTTTGGAGTGGCAATCGCAACCGCAGAAATTCTTGTGGCTCCTTCGGTAACAGCATTGAACATTGCAGTCCGCTCCGCGCAGTTCGTAAGCCCGAAAGAACGGTTCTCAATATTGCAGCCAGTAAACACACGTCCGTCGCATGTAAGAATCGCCGCCCCTACCGGGAATTTTGAGTACGGAGAATAAGACAATTTTGAAGCCTGCATCGCGGCCTCGAACAGCTCATGAAGTTTTTCTTCTGTAACAATGATTTTTTCCATACTATGCCTCCTTATCTGACAATTGCAAAATCTCAAAAAGTCTTTAACAATAATCTAATATCCTCTATAATATCACATTATGGATAAAAAAGTAAAAATAATTGCGCCAATTTGCATAGCTTTTGCAATTTTATATATCATCATCGCTTCAAAGCCTCTCTCACCAGAAATTCAATTCGTTCCTGTGTGGACAATCGACTTAGAAGCATACACAAAAGGCGAAGGAGCCGAAGTCTTGCCCGAAGATTTCAACAATGCTGTCTCTTTCAAGCTTGGCCAGAACCTCGGTTACTTCACTCCCGAAGGAAAACTTCTCAGCTATATTACTTTTCCATACAAAGCTACGATTTCAGACAATTCATATACTCTTTACGGAACATCCTCTCAGGAAATGCAGATCAACTCTCCTTCAGGAAGCAAAATCGGGGCAATCAACGTGACCGGCTTTCCATATTTCACCGAAGACCGCAAATTCATTTTTCTTCCGGGCGGATCGTCTTTTTCAAAACTAAATTCCGACGGTTCGGTGGCATGGACGTACGAAGGTTTCACACCGCTCACGGCATTTTCATCATCAAAAACAGGAATTGTGACGGGTTATGCCAACGGTTCCGTCATCGCATTTGACAACGAAGGAAACATCAAGCAGCAATATCAGCCGGGCGGAAGTTCATACGAAGTCATTTTGGGCGCGGCGATTTCCGAAAGCTCCAAATACATTGCGACGCTTTCAGGTCAGGGCGGGCAGCGTTTCGTAATCTCCAAAAAGACTGATGCAAGTTACGGCTCTCACACTTCAATCGTATTCTACAAATCAATGACCGGAGAATTAAACCGTCAGGTTCTTATCAAATTCTCAAAAGACGAAAAAAAAGTCTTCTATAATAATGCAACCGGAATCGGTATCGTAAACACCCGCAATTTCAAGAATACAGAGATTCCAATCAAAGGAAGGATTCTTTCAATTTTGGAATCAGGCTGCAATAACGAAATTTTCATTCTCAGCAAAGAAGGCAAAACTTACACCGTTTCCACAATCGAATCATTTGACGCTTTCGCCGGCTCGTTCTCATTTGATGCCGAAAGCGCGTGTATTGCCGTCAAAGATGACGCTCTTTTTGTCGGACGTGACGGCAAGATTTCCAGAATCGACATAATTCACAGATAAGGATTTTTTATGAAGAAACTGATTATTACACTTGCAGCGACTCTTGCAATCTCAACGATTTTTGCATTTGACTGGCCTCAGAACGAAATTCTTTCTGATTCATTCTATTCTTATTTTGCACAGCTCAGGGGCGGCACAATCGGAACTTCCCTCGTTTTTTCAGAAAGCAGGGAGGTAAAGGCTGCGGACGACGGCAGGATTCTTGCTGTAATCTCAGAGCATGATGAGGATGAGCTTTTTGAAAGTACGCTCGGAAATGCGGCAATTCTTTCTCACAAAGATTCACTCATCACAGTTTACGCAAATCTTGATGCAGAGAATCTTCCTTCACTCTACTCTATGACAGACATCAAAACAGGGACTTCATTCGGCACAACCGGCACTTCAAGCTGGCAGCAGGGCGAAGGTTGCCTTGAATTTCAAGTTCTCGACATTAAAAACCGCACTTATGTAAATCCTCGTATCCTCATGCCTCGTGTCGGAAAGGAACTTCCGCTTTCAATCAAAGACGTAACAGCAATCAGCAAAAAAGGTGTGAGCTATGATTTGGGCACAGCAAAAACAATGCCTTCAGGAATCTACCAGCTCTATCGCGAAAAGCAGGATATTGCGATGCCCTATAAAACAACAGTCTTCATCAACGGAGTTGTTTCAGAATCACTTTCATACGACACTCTTTCAGAATCAAACGGAAGAATTTGCGTAAGCGGCAAAAAAAATTATGACGTAAGCGTAATGTATCCGAACGACGAGCAGCAATTTTTGGGTGAAGTCACACTCACCAAAGGTAAAAACTCAATCATGGTTGTTGCGGCTGATATTCTCGGCAAGGAAAAGCAAATTACATATACGGTGGAAGTCAGATAATGTTCAATTCGCTAACAGGGATCATAACAGGTAAATTTTCTCAAAAATTATTCCTCGAAACAAACGGAATTGAATGGGACATAATAGTTCCTGATACAACGCTCGACGATCTGCCAAAGCTTGGAGAGACAGCACGTGTTTTCACATGGATGCAGCATACTGACACTGCGATGAATCTTTTCGGCTTCGCTTCGAGCAAAGACCGCGATTTGTTTTTTGACTTGAACAAAGTCGAGGGCGTTGGTCCAAAATCAGCGATCAAAATCATGAGCAACATTCAGCGTGACCAGCTAATCCAGAGCCTTGAAAGCGGGGATCTTGCGGCACTGGAGAAGATTCCGGGCCTTGGCAAAAAAACAGCTCAGAAAATGCTTCTCGCCCTCAAGGGAAAGCTCACGTTGGACGAAGATTTGCCTGGCGTAAAAGTTGTGGTGAACCGTGGCGGCGAATATGCGGATGTAGTTTCTGCTCTCGCAAACATGGGGTACGACAAGCGCGATGTCGAAAGCTGCATCTCAAAACTTGTCGAAGAACTTAACGGGGAACTTCCCCAAGGCGGTGAAGTCGCATTCAAGGACAAAACGCGCGACGCAAAAGAAGAAATCTTGTTCAGGCGGGCGATTGTCGCACTGGCACAGTAAAAAAGGATGCCACACGGATTCGAGATTGTCGCTCTGGCACAGTAGAAAAAGATGCCACACGGATTCGAGATTGTCGTGCTAAAGCACTAAACGGAATCTCCATAAAAGAGGCTTCAAATACTTTTTTTCTGATTTTGCGTAGCAAAATCGAATCTGTGTGGCAATATTAAAATATGGCTTTTACAAAAAAATTGGGTGATGACCTTTCATCGGACATAAACGAATTTTCTCAACTTGCTAATCAGGCTTCGACTCACATCGTTCGGGCGGATGTGCCTAGTGACGAGGACACTGCGGACGGTTCTTTGCGACCAAAACTGCTTGATGAGTTTTTGGGGCAAAAAGAGATTAAAGAAAATCTTTCTGTGTTCATTCAGGCAGCACGCGAAAGACGAGAGCCGCTCGACCATCTTTTTTTAATCGGGCCTCCAGGTTTGGGAAAGACAACACTTGCAGAAATCACGGCGCATGAGCTTGGTGCGGATTTTAAGGTCACTTCTGCCCCGGCTTTGGACAAGCCCAAGGATCTTGCGGGCATTCTCTCAACGATTTCTCCGGGAACGGTTTTCTTTATCGATGAGATTCACCGTCTCAAACCTGCGATCGAAGAGATGCTTTACATCGCCATGGAAGACTTTGAGCTTGACTGGGTAATCGGTCAGGGAGCGGCAGCCAGAACGGTTCGAATTCCGATTCCAAAATTCACGCTGGTTGGAGCTACGACAAAGGCAGGTATGGTTTCAAAGCCGTTGCAGACCCGATTCGGAATTATCCAGAGATTCAATTTTTACACGCACGAAGAGCTTGCTTCTATTATAAAGCGCAGCGCGGCCATCCTTAATTGCAAGATTGATGATGATGCGGCCCTTTTGATGGCAAGGAGCAGCCGGGGAACTCCCCGCGTGGCAAACAGAGTCCTTCGCCGCATGAGAGACTTCGCCCAATTCTACGGAGACGGAAGAATTACGCTCAAAATCACAGAAGACGGACTTAAAAAATTACAGATTGATTCGCTGGGGCTTGAGCATTACGACCGCGAAATTCTTCTTTCGATTATCAAGAATTTTGGCGGAGGGCCAGTAGGAGCGGAAACGCTTGCAATCTCAATCGGTGAAGCTCAGGATACGCTCGAAGACTACTACGAGCCTTACCTTATCCAGTGCGGTTTGATTCAACGCACACCGCGCGGGCGAGTTGTCACGGCAAAAGCGTACCAGCATCTTGGACTGGAATACAGCGCAAATGCCACAAGCAGCCAGCCCAGCCTGTTTGAATAAGAAATAATTTATTAGTATTTCAACAAAAAGCCGTTATAATAATAGTTTATCAATATTATCAGAGGTGTTCTATGATTTTCAAAAGCTTAAAAGCTAAACTCATGCTTTTACTTATTTCAATCGTTGCTTTGTCAAATATCATTTTGGGAAGCATCGCTTACACAATGTCAAAATCGTCTCTTGAAAATTCGGTCGAAAAGACTCTCACAACAATTTCTGAAAAAGTAGCATCAGAAGTAGTACAAGCAAATGACCGTGAATTTCACCTTCTTGAAGTGCTTGCGAACATGCCGACTATCAAGGATACAAACACATCAATTCAGGAAAAAAACTTTATTCTCTCAGAAGCTGCCAGAACAGACTCAAATTATGAGAACATCGCATTTTATGATGAAAGCGGTACCACCATCATGACTGACGGAAAAACAATCAACCTCGCTGACCGCCAGTATTTCAAGCAGGCTATTTTGGGGAACCGTTACGTTTCAGATCCTACAATAAGCCCGGTGACAAACCAGCTTCTTATGTTCTATTCTGTTCCAGTTTATAATCAGTATCGCACACACATCATCGGTGTTATCTGCGCTGTGTTCCACGGTGATACACTTTCCGCAATGTGCCGGAGAATCTACATCGGCAAGGACAGCCATCCGTTCATCATCAACATGAAAACAGGAAAAACTGTCGCGGACTCAAACATCGATTACGTAATTAAAGGCCAGATTCTCAAAAATGACACGACAGGTGGAATGCAGGAAGCAATCATTGACGCAATGAGCGGCAACACGACTTACAAAACATTCTTTGAACCGTGGCGCAAAAAGACAATGGTCGCTTCGTACCAGCCTGTCGGCAAGAACTGCGACTGGGCAGTATTCTGTATGGCTCCTTACAGCGAATATTTCGGCGTAATCAACAAAATGTTCGTTTCTATGACGGCAGTCCTTTCTGGAATTCTTATTATTGCAGTAATTCTCTGCGCGCTCATTATTTCCGTGAGCATAAAGCCTCTCAAACTCGTTGAATCTTCAATCACGGAGATTGCAAGCGGCCACGCAGATTTGACAAAACGAATCGCCGTAACTTCAAATGATGAAATCGGTAACGTGGTCAAAGGATTCAACCTCTTTACCGAAAAATTGCAGTCAATCATCTCAAAGGTCAAGTCTTCAAAAGAAAACCTCGGAACGGTCGGCTCGGACATGAGTGCAAGCGTTGATGATACTGCAAGCTCAATCACGGAAATCATCGCTAACATCGAGAGCGTCCACAATCAGATTTCAAACCAGAATTCAAGCGTTCAGCAGACAGCAGGTGCAGTCAATGAGATTGCATCAAACATCGAGTCCCTGGAGCGCATGATTGAAACTCAGTCTGCTGGCGTCTCACAGGCAAGTGCGGCAGTCGAACAAATGATCGGCAATATCAGCTCCGTAAATATGTCTGTTGACAAAATGGCAGCTTCATTCTCTGAACTTGAAGAACAGGCAAAAAATGGTTCCGACAAGCAGCGTGACGTAAATGAAAAAATCGAGGACATCGAGCGACAGTCAACAATGCTCCAGGAAGCAAACGTAGCAATCGCATCAATCGCAAGCCAGACTAATCTTCTTGCAATGAACGCCGCAATCGAGGCCGCTCATGCAGGTGAGGCTGGAAAGGGATTTGCCGTAGTCGCTGATGAAATCCGAAAACTCTCTGAAACATCGACAGTTCAGTCAAAAACAATCGGAGATCAGCTCAACGGAATCAAAGATTCAATCAATTCAGTTGTCTCTGCTTCCGAAGAATCAAGTCTTGCATTCCAAAATGTATCGGAAAAAATCAACGAGACAAACCAGCTCGTGCGTCAGATTAAGGCGGCAATGGCAGAGCAGACAGAAGGCTCGGCTCAGATTAACGATGCTCTCCATGCCATGAACGACAGCACTTCCGAAGTCCGCACCGCATCTCACGAAATGTCAGTCGGAAATCAGGCAATTCTTGATGAAGTACGAAATCTTCAGGACGCGACATCTACAATGCTGCAGAGCATGGATGAAATGTCAATCGGAGCAAAGAAAATCAACGAGACTGGAGCCGCATTGAACGGAATTTCTTCAAAAATGAACGATTCTATCACAGAAATTGGCTCACAGATTGACCAGTTTAAGGTTTAAGAATAAACTTTCGTTCTATGAAACTTTCTGACTTTTACTTTGATTTACCTGAAGAACTCATCGCGCAAAAACCGAGCGGAATTCGCGGGCAAGACAGGCTCATGCTTCTCAACCGCGAAACAGGCGAAGTCCAGCACTTAAAGATGGACGATTTGCCAGGATTAATCTCACCGGACACGCTCATGGTTTTTAACAATTCAAAAGTTCGCCGAAGCCGATGCTACGGAATCAAACTTTCCGAAGTTGAAGGACAAGGTGGCCGCGAGCAGGAGTTTATGTTCCTAAACCAGATGACACCAGAAGGCAACTTGTGGCACACGATGGTCAAAGGGGCAAAAAAAGTAAAAGCCGGGAACAAATACCGCTTCACGGACGGCTCAGTCGGCACGATAATCGAGCACGAGAACGACAATGGAAGTGAATTCCGAACAATTCAGTTTGATTCTCGTCTTGATGACGACTGGTTTGGCAGAAATGGTCACATTCCGCTTCCGCCATACATCCGCCGTGAAGACGACGACACCGACAGCGAGCGATACCAGACAGTCTATGCCAAAGAAACTGGCAGTTCAGCCTGCCCCACTGCGGGTCTTCACTTCACCGAAGATATGTTCCGCCGTCTTGATGAAAAAGGAATCGAACGGGTTTTCGTAACATTGCATGTTGGATTGGGCACTTTCCTGCCTGTTCGCACCGAAAACATCGAAGAGCATAAAATGCACGAGGAAGTATACACAATTCCTTTTGATGTTGCCGAAAAAATCAATCAGGCCAAACGCGACGGCCGTCCAATTCTTGCCGTAGGAACAACGAGCGTGCGTACATTGGAAAGTGCGAGCGATGAAAACGGATTTGTAAAAGGCGGTTCGAGCGCGACACATATCTTCATGTATCCGGGGTACAAGTTCAAGTGCGTAAACCAGATGTTCACGAACTTCCACACACCGGAAAGCACGCTGATTATGCTGGTAAGCGCATTCGCAGGCCGCGAGCACATTCTGAACGCCTACCAGAAAGCCGTAGAAGAAAAATATCATTTCTTTTCATACGGCGACTGCATGCTGATCAAATAAAATTTCCACACGGAATAAAAATTTAAAGAAATTGCGTAGCAATTTCGAATCTGTGTGGCAATTTGAAATCTGCGTAGCAACTTTAAATCCGTGTGGCAATCCTAAGTAAGCTGCTCCAGCGAATACTTCACTAAATTCCAAAACTGACTCTTTAAAATCGGATTCAATTTTTTGTCTTTGGTTGCTTCGTTAAAGAAATCTTCGGCTTCGAGCATGAAATTTGAAATTGCCGTGGCAGAAAGAGGCAGATGCGCTCCAATCAGCTTGTTTTCCAAATCAATGTCACGGAATTTAAAGCTTCCCGCCATCGCAATTCTCAAATCAGAAATCTGATTTTTCTGGGAATTTGCAAGGAACGCGAATCCCGCCGAAAGTTCGTTTATTGAATTTGGAGGACCAAGCCGCCTGAACACAGAAATTTCCCACTCTTCGAGAGGCAGCCGCACTTTTGACAAAATCATACCGTGAGGAATCGAATCAAAACGCATAATCGGCTGAAAATGAGAGTCGTCTTCATCCATAAACTCAAGGCGAGCATCCAAAGCAAGCAGCGGCGCATACAAAGTGTTGAAAAAATCTTTCGTGCAGATATTCCCGCCAACAGTCGCAATATTCCGTACATTTCTGTTCGCTATTGTAGTTATTGCTTCGTAAAAAATACTCGGAAGATTGGCCTCCCCCAAATCTTCGATTTCTGAAAGTGTAAGAGCAGCTCCCAAATCAATATAACGTTCGTGCTTATCAATCACTTTTAAATCAGAAATATCTCGAATGGAAAGAGCCTTTTCTGGGAGTTCCCTGCTGACAAAACTTGTACAGCCACCGACAATATTAAGCTCAGAAATATTTTTGAGCTGATAGAAAACGTCATTCAGGTTCTTTGCGTAAAAAAAAGTCTTAGATGAGGGCATTTCTGCGTCCCTCCCGCTCATGCTTGTTTGCTGTTGCATAAATCACGCCGTTTATGAAAGATTTTTTATCCGTGCAGTTGCATGTTATTGAATCCGCAAGCCTATCAAGATCCTCAGAAGAAGGTCTGTAAACTTTTTTTAGAAGTTCATAAGTTGAAAAAATTCGTGCGCTGTTACAAAATCCACAGAGATTGAGCCCGGCCTGCTTAAATCCGGCAGCAATATCCTCACCTTCTTTTGTAAGCAAAAAAAACTCCAGAGTTTCAATCGAAGCATTTCTGACAATTCCCACAGGAATTATGCAACTAGGGACAGGTTTTTCATCAAGAAGAACCGTACAAGAACCGCACTTTCCTTTGGTACAGCCCTCTTTGACCGAAAGGAGCCCTTGCCGACGAAGAACCTCAAGAAGAGATTCGGCAGGTTTCGCATCGAGAATCACTCTTTCGCTGTTAAGTATCACAGGAATTTTCATTCTTCAACCTCATTTTTATGATATTCACAAATCTTAAAGAGCGAGTCCGTCTGCAATGGAAGCTCCGAAACTGTAAACGAAAGGGCCTGTGAAAGAGCCGAAGTGTATGCGGCAGGCAAGACTGAATAAACAAGATGTCCGATTTGTTTGGGCTCTTCCTCCGACTGCATAAACTGCACGGAAATCGACGGGCAGCGCAAAGAATCTTCATCAACGAGCATGGAAAGGCATCGCAGAATTGAACGATGCACTGCATTTTCAGCCGATTTTGGAGAAAGAATCTTGCCTCCATCGATAATCACGCATATTCTTTTGATAACTTCACGGTATGTACACGAATCTAATTCCAGCTCAACGGTACATGTTCCAAACGCGGTGTTGTAATATGGTGCTCCAGAAAATTCTTCCTGATTCCAGAGTTTAAGACGAGACGGTGGAAGAGATTTTTTTACAGAAAAAGCCGTGCCGTCTATTTTCTTGCGTTTTATTGAATCAATACATTTTTTTAGCAAAATGGTTTTTATGCTGACCGTACCGACAAGCGTTTCTGGGATTACAAGAGCAGAAGATTTTGTTTTTCCAGTCTCTTCAATTGTTTCATTGGTAAAAATAATATTGCGCTTATCGATTTCAATGTTATCGGTGATAAGTTTTATCCAAATTTCGCGGATTGAATTTGACGGTGGATAAGCATGAACAATCAGCTTTTTATCTTCACTTACTGAGATTTGCATCGAAAGATTGGATTTCTCAAAAAAAGAGCCCAGATAGCCGCTTCCATCAAAAGCACAGGCCATGCCAATTCCTCTTGACGGGGGAGAATAAATCGAACCATCTGATTGTTCATACCTGTTATGCTCGGCAAGGCGTGAAACAGCATATTTTCGCTTGAAATCACTTCTTATGGCAACTGCATTGATTGCGTCACTTGAACGACCAAAAGAAAAGGTGAATGGCTTGGTAGACTTTTGTAATCCGCCAGCTTTGTTCATTTGTCTAAGCTCCACAGGAGAAAACCCCGTAACTTCCGCAATTTTTTGAATCTGATTTTCGACAGCAAAAAAAGAATATGAATCAATCATCGCCAAATGCAAAGATGCAGGCGGATTGTGAGTTTTAAAAGCTTTGGCAATCACACGGACATTTTTGCAATTGTAAATTCCTGCAGCTGCAAGCGTGAGCCGGTCAAGGATATCCTGAGCACAAGGATTGTAAGCCCCGGAATCAAATTCGATCGAAATGTCCATGGCAGTTATAATGCCTTTTGAATCAACTGCCGTTTTATGTGAAATTAAAATTTCTGGTGGATGTTCAAGAAGTTCTTCCTGAGAAGCACGAGAGAGAGAATATTTCACCGGGCTTCCAGTTTTTATTGCAGCAACAGCCGCCTGAGAAATAATTATCCCGGAAAACCACAGATCATTTGTCATTTTATGAGAAACAAGCGTTCGCGTAATGAAAATTTTTTCTTTTGGAAAGCCCGTTGCATCAGAAACAGTCTTTGAAAGCTGGCTAATCCATTGACAAGGAGTAAAAATGTGCAGGTTTCCGCCTTTTACATAACAAAGACATCCTTCAGTTTCTTTATTTGATTTATAGCGAATGTGATTGTTCCATTTTCCTTCGACAACAAAAGCAGCTTTTTCTTCATCAGAAAAGACTTTATCGACATCTCCAACAACAAGCCGTCGTTTTGCAATGATTTCACGAGGTTTTGAGAAGTCTTTGAGTGTGTTGCGCAAGGAAATTACGCTCTGTTCTATCGGGAAACCGTCTTTTAAGGACACAGAAAGATAATTGTACGCGCTTGCAAATCTTGACTCCTTTTTTTGAAGTTCAGTTTTATCCAGCTGAACACGAATTGCATTTCTCAGCTCCTCAAGAATTTCCTTATCAGGGCCGACAAGAAGAGCAAGAGGTTCACCTTTGTAAGAAACTTCTCCAGTAGAAAAAACAGGTACTTCCGTATCAAGGATTTTTATTTTTTTTTCACCTGAAATATCTTTGTAAGTGATAAGATAGAAATTTTCAGGAATCTTTGTGTTTGGTGAAAAGTCAATTGAAGCAATTCTGCCACAAGAAAAAGGACTTGTGATTGTGACAGCGTAAAGCATTTCCGGCACACTCATGTCGGAATAAAATTCATCAGAGAAAATCACCTTTTTTTTAGCAGCAGACTTTCTCTTAGCGCACATGATGCTTTTCTCCGACGGATTTTACAGCTTCAATTACAATTTTTGCCTGTTCTTCGGTCATGTCCGGGAAAAGCGGAAGCGTAATCGTGTTTTTGGAGTGCTCATCGGCATTCGGGAAATTTTCTGGCCTGAAATCAGGATATTTTTGGCGCCAGTAAGTGAAATTGAAGATTGCGATGAAGTGCATTGAAATTCCGATTCCGAGCGACTGCAATTCCTGCGCGAAAGTGTTTCGGTCACAGTCGAGTTTTGATGTGTCGAGATGGAGAAGATACAAATGCCATGCGTTTCCCTCACCGTCCGGCGGAAGAATCACGAAGTCCAGTTCCCTGAAAGCCTCGCTGTAACGTGCTGCAATTTTCTTGCGTTTTTCGTCGAAAGATTTTGCCTTTTTGAGCTGAACCCGCCCGATTGCACTGAGCACATCAGGAAGATTTGACTTGAATCCCGGAGCTATGATGTCATATTCCCAGCTTGCTTTTGGATTTGTGTAGCGGTCCCAGGCATCGCGGTTCATTCCGTGAAGACGCATCTGGCTCATTCTCTTGGCAAGAGAATCGTCGTTTGTGGTAATCATGCCGCCCTCGCCGGTGGTCATGGTCTTTGTGGCGTAAAAACTGAAAACACCGATGTCACCCAAAGTGCCTGCAAAACCATCTTTTGTGGGGCTTGGAAAAGAGTGGGCCGCATCCTCAATCACGTAGATTTTGTGCCCTGGAGTGGAATATTTTTGGGCAAGCTCATTGATTTTTTTCATGTTGCATAAATTGCCCGCGACATGAACAGGAACGATAGCGACTATTTTATGCTCACTATCTTTTTTAAGGATTTCTTCGATTTTAACCGGGTCAATTGAATATGAATCGCGCTCAATGTCGGCAAAAAAAACATCTCCACCCAAGTGAACTGCGCTCGCCGCCGTGGAAACGAAAGTATAAGGCGTTGTGATTACGGCTTTTCCTTCACGCACTCCGCACGCTTCCATCGCAAGAATCATTCCGCTTGTGTTTGAATTGACCGCAAGCGCATGTTTCAAGCCGACGTATTCTGCAAATTCACATTCAAAATCATGGGTAACTTTGCCCGTGGTGAGCCAGCCTGAATCAATCACATCGCAAACAGCATTTTTTTCTTCGTCAGAAAATGACGGCTTAAAAAACGGAACTTTTACTTCTGCCATAATGTGAATATTATAACGCAAAAATAAGGAAATATAAACAAGATTTTATAGCTGTATCAAAAAACGGGCTTCCATCGGGAACCTGCCATAAAAGTCGCGGTGAACAAGTTCAAGCGACTTTTTGTCAGAACCCCGATTCCGCCCGTTTTTTAACTCAACTATAAATTTTTGGAATTATCTTTCTTTGTGATTTTATAATATTCATCAAGAGTCGGGACATTCTGGCGCAGGATTGAAATCAGCATTTCCTTGTTGCGGAATTTTTCTTTGTCGCCTTTGAAAAAGCAGATTGGCTCAAGCTTTGAAAGGAGCGAATCCAGCTTTTCATCACCGAATTCGATGTTTTTGAGGACAAGCAGCTTTTCGTAGTCGGTTTTCTGAGGATTCTCTTCTTCAAGCCAAAGCGGCTCGTAGACACGCTCACCTTCCCTGGCACCGATAATCTTTATTTCGATGTCCTTGCCCGGCTCGAGGCCTGAAAATCTGATAATCTGCTGGGCCATGTCGATGATTTTAAGCGGCTCGCCCATATCCAGAAGATAAGAACGGCTGTTTTCGCCGACTCCACCAGTCTCCAGTACCAACGAACACGCTTCTGGAATCGTCATGAAAAAGCGCTCCATGTCCTTGTCCGTGACTGTGACAGGGCCACCGCATTTTATCTGCTGCTGGAAAAGCGGAAGGATTGAGCCTCGTGAGCCAAGAACATTACCGAAGCGAACGAACATGAATTTCTGGTTTGAAGCCGCCTTTTTTGCGTACTGGAGGATAAGCTTTTCGCAAAGCATTTTGCTCGCACCATAAACGCTCACAGGACTTACAGCCTTGTCTGTCGAAATAAGCACGAACCGCTGGACACCGCTCTCTATTGCCGCATCCAGAAGATTTTTTGTGCCGAACACATTGTTTTCGATAACCGCGACAGGATTCTCTTCCATCATAGGAACGTGCTTGTAAGCCGCACAATGGAAAATCACATCAGCATGAGTTTTCTGGATAATGTAGCGGACATACTCACGGTCTTTCATGTCGCCGATAATCGGAACAACGGTCGCCTTTTCACCGACACCTTCCTGCTGAAGCACATGAAGCTCCCGGTAAATCTGGACGATTGAGTTTTCACCATGACCAAAAAGATAAAGACGCTCGGCTCCTCCCGAAAGAAGCTGACGAGAAAGTTCCGAGCCGATTGAGCCGCCCGCCCCTGTAATCAAAACTCGCTTTCCACGAAGATATTGCAGGCTTTCATGCAAAGGAATAATAACAGGCGTGCGACCAAGAATATCGAGCGGGTCAATTTCACGGGTCTGGACAAGATGAGCCTTGCCGTCAACAATCTGGCTTACGCTCGGCAAAATCCTGATATGCGCGAAACCGCCTTTTTTGAGATTTTCGTAGATCTCACGGATTTTTTCGGTGGGTGCGCTCGGAATTGCAATAATCGCCTCATCCAAAGGCCCGCAACGCAAAAGTTTTGCAACCTCAGAGATAGGCCCGAGAACAGGAATACCTTCAATTTGCTTTCCGATTAAATTTTTGTCGTCGTCAAGGAAGGCCGCAACAGAACCAAAAATCTTTTTGCGACGCAAATCCTCGGCAATCATCTGCCCGGCAAAGCCCGCTCCAATTATATAAATCTGTGAATCACACTTCTGTAACATAATTTTCTTCGTAAATCTCGCAGCCGCGCTTACCCTTTTCTTTTACGATATACAAAGCTTTGTCCGCCTTTTTGAACAAATCATCTGTAAATCCTTCATCAGAGAAAGCGACTCCAACACTGACAGAAACAGGTTTGATACCATCTTTGATATTTACAAGTTTTTCGTTGACTGTAAGAATTTTTTGTTTGATGATATTTGAGGCAGAAGTCGTGCAGTTTGGAAGAATTACGACAAATTCATCTCCACCGATTCGAGCAACATAGTCATCGTTTCGGAAAGTTTCAGAAAGAATACGCGCAAGTTCCCGCAAAGCTGTATCTCCGCCCGCATGACCATAATTATCGTTGATGTACTTAAAATTGTCCATATCAATGAGAAGAAGAGCCAGCTGCTGCTTTTTCTCGGAAGAAGCGTGACAAATCTGATCAAAAGCCCTTCGGTTCAAGATACCTGTAAGAGCATCATACTCTGCCTTTTTGAGCAGGGATTTTTCATTCTGAGCCTTGAGGTCATAAATCTCGTTGTAACTCTCGGCAAGGTGCTTACATTCAAGGGAGCCGATAACATTAAGCCGCTCGTCATTTTCAATTGAAGTCTTAAAACGTTCAAGAGGAAGAATTATGAGATATGCAAACGAAATGAAAAGAATCACATTCAGGAGCAGCAATGCAAGGAACAGCAGGCGAAGTCTTGAAATATTCGTACCAAGCTCATTCGCATTGAGGTTAAGCTCATTTTTTATCTGTTCTTCGATCGCAGCGATTGTGAGGCGGCAGTTTTCATTAATTCGTGTTTTGTAAATAAGATAACCTTCACCAAAAAGATTATTGATGGCAGTTTCCTGGAGCTTTTCTTTTGAGACGTTCAAATCAATGGCACGAATCGGAATTTCACTGATTTGCGGAGGAATTTCATCGATTTCAAGGGTGCAATATGCCAGACGGATGGCATAAAGCTCCATGTTAATCAGGCTCTGCCCCTGCTCCAATGCAATTTTAAGACGCTGCAAGGCCAGATCCTTTTCACAGCACACTTTTTCAAGATTTTCAAGGGCTTTGTGCTGTCTTCGATTAACATTTATTTCTTCAAGATAGGATTTTACATAATCAGTTTTGTGAGTGACAACAAAAAGACGCGCCTGATCCGTGAGATAAGAAGAGCTTTCTTTGATAAGCTCGGAACTTTGCTCACATACTATGAATTTATCAAGCGCGTTTTTAACTGCAAGAAAGCGGTTGTTTACGGCATTTGAGATTATAAGAATAAAGCAGAAGACAATCGCCGTAATAACAATAAAAAAAACATTGAGAAGCTGTATATTAATTCCAGTTATAGAATGTTTTTGAACAGATTCCTGATTGCTCTCCACAGTTCGTTATCCCTATTTTATTTTTCGGACAAATGAATCCTTAAATCCATAATCCTTAAATTTTTCACCGACAGCACCATACTCATCGATGTTCAAAGGACCGACCATCACCTGATAAGTAGAAGAATTTCGAACAAGAACCACAGGATATTTTGCAGAATATTTATCTACGAAACTCTTTATGTTGTCGGTATTTCCCAGCGAAGCAACCTGAACGTAGTATGAACCGCGACGAAGATTTTTTGAAGAAGGAACTACATAGTTTGTCCAATCATTTGAAACGACAACTTTTGGAGCTTCTTCTTTTACAGGTGCAGCTTCTAATTCTACAGCAACAGGGGTACTTTCCTCAACTGTTAATTCTTCAGCAGCAGGAGGATTTGGTTCAGCAGGAACAAGAACAATCGGCTGGTAAGCATCAGAATTTTCTTCCTCTATAGGAGTTTCGTTCAGGACTACAACAGGCTCTGTCTCAACACCTGGAATTTCTTCAATTTCGACAGGTTGTTCAGATTCGGCAACTGTTTCAGCGGCAGGAATTTCTTCAAGCGCGACAGGCTGTTCTGACTCAGCATTTATTTCAGAAGCAGGAATTTCTTCAACTGCAGCAAGACTTTCTGTTTCAGACTCAAGTTTTGGCTCTTCTTCTTCAAGTTTGACAACTACAACTTTCTGAAGCTTCTCATCCTTTGGAAGTGGAGGAAGCTCTTCATAAACAGTTTCTGGCACGACTTCATCTTTTGCAGGCTGTTCTTCGGTCACAGGCTCAGCAGCAACTACAACAGGAACTTCCTCAACAGGTTTTTCGGCAACTACAGCAGTCTCCTCAACAGCTTCTTCCTCGACAGGAACTTTCTCATCTGTTTTTTCTGCGACTACAAGAGTTTCCTCAACAGGCTCTTCCTCTGCAACGGCAGGAACTTCCTCAACAGCAGGAGTTTCTGTAACGGCAGGAGCCTCGGTAACAGCTGGAGTTTCATCTTCACCTTCGGAAATTACAGCAGAACCATTCGCATTTTCATCAAGGCTTCCTGAACGTTTTGTAAGCTTGACCTGAACATTTGAATCAGGCTTGATCCTTAATCCATCAGCAGCTTCCGGAGAAAGAAGAATCGCAACGCCTTCGCTAGGATCAATCGCGCCCAAAATAAGAACATCAATCGTGCTGCCTGTAGCAGGATTTGTCACAGTCACGCTGTCTCCGGGCAGATAACCAACCGTGCGGGCAAAAAGACCTTTCGGCATTGTTCCGCCTTCCGCAACAACAGCACGACCATCAAGAGAAGGACGAGCCGCAGCAAACAAAGTACCAACAGTAAAAATCGTAAGAATAAAAAGCGTAATTTTTTTCATAATCCCCTCTTTTAGTTGTATCTCATCTGTGTATTGATTTCATAAGCGACCAAACCAGCGAACTGGCTCAATCCCATCTCGTTATTTGTTTTGTCAGTAGGTTTTTCAGGAACCGCACTTCCCTCAAAAATTTTTACACCAGTCGAAACAGCATAGGCTTTCCACTGAACTTTTTTTATGTTTTCAAGAAGAAATGCTTCTGGATTTGACGAATCATTTGTGTCGTAGATAAGTTCTACGCGGACAAGAACGTCCATTCCCCCTTCAAGATTTTCACGAAGAGATGCTTTGAGCGCGCTGAGATTTTTTTCATCAGAGTCAGAAATCCAGACCGGAGAGCTGGAAACAATGTCCCCCGCATCAAAAAAATAATCCGTGATATTCTGCTCAAAAAGATAAGAAGTCGCCCACACCTTTTCCTGTCCAGGATTGTTCTGGATAATCTGAATCGAAAGCGATTTTGCAAAAGCCCCCGATGCGAAAAGAGAAGCGAACAAAACTACAATTGTTGATTTTACCCACCTGTTCATAAAAACCCCAACAGCAAAATTTTTCACTGTCTTTATGAATATCGGAAATTGAAAAAAAAAGTTTAGAATATAGAAAGTTTGGATTCAGGAGTTTTTGAAGGGGAAAGCCTTCCCCTTAGTGAGCGGCACTGCATAGCAGGGCAAAAACGCTTGAGAAGCGTTTTTAGCGAGTCTCCCGAAGAGCTATGCTCGTAGGGCAAGCCCACTACGTTGGTCGCTACCCCTTCTGCGGACTCAAACGCCGTCCGCAAGTTTTTTATTCCTTAATTTGTGAAAGAATGAAAAACTTGTCTCTCAACGCCTGCTAGAAGTCAAAGTACTGAGGCAGATCAATCTCAAAAGTCTTCGTCTTACCGCCGGCTGTTGGAATCGTGAGTTTTTGAGAACATAATAGAAGATTTTTGATTTTGAGATGCTTTTTGGCCAGTTTGTTGAGCTTGAAATTTCCGTGCTTATCGTCGCCGCAAATTGGCGCACCCACCGACGAGAGGTGAATTCGAATCTGGTGCATTCGGCCAGTTCCAAGTTTGAGATGGATTTGGGAGAATGTGAGCGGAATTAATTTGCTTGCATCTTCTTCTGGATTATCAGAGAAAACAGGAATCTCGACAGTCTTCACTTCTTCCACAGTAAAGTTCGTAACAGCCGACTGTTCCCGCTCATTTTTGCCGTTCTTTTTGATGACCGAGCCTGAAATTATGCCTGATTTTTGTTTTTTTCCATTAATAAGCGGCTCACCGAAGCAAATTGCCGTGTATTCTTTTTGAACCTGCTTTGAGGCAATCAGTTCAATCCATTTTGAAGCAGCCTTCGGGTTCTTCGCCACGACCATAAGCCCGCAGGTTTCCTTATCAAGGCGATGAACCAGATAAACCTTGAAGCCGACCTGTCTGGAAAATTCTTCGTCAAGCGGATGCGCGATTCCCTCACCGCCCTGCACCGCGACTCCGGCAGGCTTGTTTATCACGAAAATTTCATCATCTTCAAAAAGGACTGGGATTTCTTTCATGAGGGTATAATATAAAAAAAATAAATTAATTGCCACACAGATTCAATTTTGCCAGGCAAAATCAAAATGAAAAACTGTGATTCCGTAGGAATCTCGAATCTGTGTGGCAATTCACTGATTATGTGTTATACTAAAAACATGCGTAAAATTTCAATCATTTTTCTTCTATATTTAATCTCTTTTTCTGCTTTTGCGGAGATTATCACTTCCGAAAAGTTCTCTTATTCTATCGACTTTCCGGAAGGCTATGAAATCACCGACATGGAAAAGGATGAAACTACTGTCATTTTCAAGAACAAATATCTTCTGGCCCATGCTTTGATTCGTGTGTGGCCGGAATCAAAATTCAAATCAGCGGACGCAGCCCTCAAAGACACGCTTGCGCGCATAAAAGCCACCGCCGATTATTCAGATGCAATCTGGAGGCGGCAAAAATGCTCAATCGCATCTTTTGAAAGTCCAGTGCTGCTTCCTGACGAGGCGGCAAAAGGCTGGGGCGCATGCATTCCTCTTCCACAAAAAAAAGGCTATCTTTCGCTTCTTTCCTACAGTCCGGCCGAGCGTTATGATGATCTGGCACAAGTTCTGATTTCGGTCGTGGATTCAGTTCTGATTGACGCAGGAAGTTTTCGGGAACCAGGCTTAATCACCGGGGCATTTTATCCACGAAAATCACCAAAATCAATAAATCTTACAATCAGCGGAAAAACAATTCCGACTCAGATTGATTCAATTGATTCCGAGGCAAGCCAGTTCGTAATCGACAGGGAATTTTCTGTGTTCTCGTTCTATGCGGCAAACAATCTCCCGGAAATGTACGATGCATGGGTTCGCTTTTACCGGCTTCTTGCCCGCGACTCAATGGAACGGGTCAAAAAAGTGAGCTTCGATATTTATTCTGCTTTGCGTGAAGACTGCGAAAAAAAGGATTCGGCAAGCCCGGAGGCAGCTCTCGCCCAGACCCTTCTTTACTGGGCTCAGGATTTCCATTACGAGCGAAAATCTTCAAGCTACGACAAAGCCGACATTGAGAGCATTCCGGCGATTCTGGAAGGCGGTTCAAGCGACTGTGACGGGCGATCCCTTCTTTTGATGTGCATCCTCAAAAACTGCTCTCTCGACAGCTGCATGTTCATCTCGGCTCAGTACAGCCATGCGCTTCTGGGAGTCTATCTGCCGGACAAGCAAGGCCAGACTATCAAAGTAGACGACAACGAAGGCGGCAAAGATTACATCGTCGGTGAGACAACGGCAAAAAATCTCACGCTCGGAATGATGAGCGCAAGCATGACCGACCGCAAGAACTGGATGAGCGTGGAGTTGCCATAACGAGCTGATTTGTGCTACACTTTCTGTCATATCGGGCTATAGCGCAGCTGGTTAGCGTGCTTGTCTGGGGGGCAAGAGGTCTCGGATTCGAATTCCGATAGCCCGACTAAAGCGGATTCCAATAAGGAGTCCGTTTTTTTTTCGCGAGACTCGCGCTAGGTAGGGAGCGACCCGAAGGGGCAAAACCTGTGAGACAGGTTTTGAGCGAGATGATATGCTTTTATGAAAAGGGTGAAAGCGGTATCCTGTTCTGACGGGAGCAGGAAGTAGGCGGCAGGTTCCACGCGAGACAGAGAGGCATAGACCTCGAGAGCGAGATTAACCTAAACCTTCCGCTGGAGATCAAAGTGCGGCCGCCAGTCATACTGGCGAACCGCGAATAGGAGTACAGTG